>ERZ778023.1598-NODE-1598-length-34293-cov-52.313949_pt1 | contig 34293 bp, 46 predicted proteins | sample MGYA00375753_ERZ778023 | MGnify/ENA primary metagenome ERZ778023 (study PRJEB29350, sample SAMN05389822) | bioreactor metagenome | isolation source: Ammonium sulfate bioreactor | place: South Africa: University of Cape Town | collected 2014-04-04 ... | reverse complement strand
ATTTAATTGGAAGATTTAATTCGATGTTGATTTACAAATAAAGAATTTGATCTGAAACCAAAAATGAACTTTTTTGATGAAAAACGAAAGAAACGAATGTAAACTTTGATTGATTTGTTTTGTTCGTTGCTGAAGTTGGATAAATAGAAGGACGATGAGAATATCGACTAACTGCTGAATAGATTTGATTTCGTTGGAATTTTTCTTGGAAAAGTTTCGCCTAGAAATTCGAATGAAGAAAAGTTTTGTAATTCGAAAAAAAAGAAAAACTTGTTGAGCTAATTGTTGATTTTGAATTTGATTTTTTTCAATAATTTGTCGAGTTTTTTCTAAAACATTTTCTTTTTCATCGAACGATTTCGATTGTTCAACATGAAATTCTTGTTCAACAATCGAATTTTCATTTTCACCAAAACTCAATTGACTTCGACCTTGACAATTCAAAATCATTTCATTTTCTTTTCGTTTTCAAATTCGATTTGTCAACCTGAATATTGTCTTTGATGTTGTTTTGTTGAAAGTTTTGTTAATTCTTCGACAAATTCTTCGTTTGTTCCTGCAAAAGAAAAGTTTGATTTGATCAGATTTCAAACGAGAAGAAAAACCTTGGTGAAACGATGAATTCGATTGTTGTTGAAAATTCGATTTCGATGAAGATAAACGAGTTAACATTTCTAAATCAAATCAAATTTAGTTGAAATTACAAATTGAATTTAAACAAAGAAACGTTTTCGAATCAAATGAAATGTTGAAATTGATCTCGACGATTTGTTGTTGACGTGATTTTTTATTTGATATTCTTGTTTCGGCGCACTTGAAACTCTCAACAAACGTTTCTTCTGTTCGTTTTCATTATTGAAAGATAAATCTAATTGTTTAGTTTGTTGCTGTTGTTGTTGAATAATTGATTTGTGAATGATGATCTGCATTCATAAAATGACAATTTGAAAGGAAAAGAGAAAAGACGAACTTGATGTGGATAAATGATATTCGAATAGATTTGATGATTGAGTCGTTTTTGATAAAGTTCAAATCGTTGAAGAGCATTGGAAAGTTCAGGAGGAAGTTGATTTCGATTGGAAGAATGAAATGAATTTGATAAATATTTCGAACGAGAAAGAAACGTTCGTTTTAGAGTTGGTTTTGTCGAATTTGTTGATTTCGATGAATTAGAAAACAGAAATTGATGAAGTTTTTCATTCGAATGAACTTTTTTCTCGTGAAAATAATTCGAAAAATATTCGAAAGTTTCTTCGTTGGGAAAGATTCGAACAAAACCGCCACTCGAACGATTTTCATCGTGAAATCGTTTCAACCATCGACAAGGATCAGTTGCTGTTGTTGTTTCTCTTAAATAGATTCGTTTCGTTGATTTCTCATTAAGATATTCATACGAATTGACACAAGGCAACAGAATCAAATTGAATAAATCACAAATCATATGACTTTTCAATTTGTAATCGATCGGAGCATCACAACTCAACGACGGAGACAAATTCACTTCGAGTAACCAAGGTTTCAATTGATCATCAATTAAAATATCGAAACCGTACACTTCTAAATCAACAAATTGACAATTCATTTCTTCACTTTCAGCAAACTAACCGAAACAATTCGATTTATTCGAGAGAAGAATTTGACAAGCATTGGAAATTTGATATTGAACAGAGAGAAATGTTTTGATAATTAAATCTTCAATTGACATCATCAAACTAAATGTATCTTTGCCTTCCGATTTCAATAAACGTAACATTGCTGAAAGAGTCCATTTATTTCCGAAATCTTCAACATCAGGATCGTCACATCTAAATTCTTTCAACATTTTATTTCGATGTTCTTTCGAATCTTTGATTTTCTACCGAATATATTGATGATTCTTCTTATTGACACTGTAGTTCGTTAAATGAATATAATTATTCGACAGATTACAAATCGTTCGATCGTATTTTATCGTTGCAAATCTTTTTTTGTTGTTTTGTCAATTGGAATCAAATTAAGAGAAGAAGAAGAAGAAAAAGATTTACCTTGTTAAACCTTCTCGATAAAGATAAATGACCAATGGATCATAAGAAGTCACAGCAACATACAATCGAACATCGAATTTATATCCATCGATCAACAGAGGATTACTTATATATCGACTCACTATTAAATTATCTTCTCGTGTTGTTATTTCATCGGGCTAAAGCAAATCTTTGTTTCGTTTCTTTTTTTTTGAAAAGAAGAGAGAAAATACGTTTTTAATAATGAAAATGCCTCTGCCTTGAGATGATGCCGTTGGTTTCACAATCCAAAGACCTTTTTCTCTTTCGAATGTATCTAAAAATAAGTTTATCTTTTTGTTTGTTTTTTTCATTTTCAAACAAAAATCGAACTTTTAAATAATTGAAATTGATTTGGTAAAAGAAAACTCGTCGGAAGAAAATCATAGTTTTTGAAGCCTTTTTCTTGTTGCATTTTTTCAATATTTTTAAATAATCGATCTTTTCTCGTTAATTCCGAAGATCTAATTTGCAAAGACAAAAACAATTCGTTGAATGAATGAATCAAAGTGAAATGTCAACCGTGGGAAATGATTGACTCGTTGAAATGAATGTAAACTTTTGTAAATCAAAGGTTTAATTGATGATGAAGTCCAAAGAAGATTAAAATGAGGTGAAGACGGATGAACTTTCTCGAAACCATGTCCATCTAAAATCTTTTCGATTAATTTCGTTGATGTTTTCACAAATTTATAATTGAAATGATATTTTTGAGCTAATTTCTTTTCTTCGTGACATTTCCGATAGATAACCGTTGGATTAAATTCAAAGATTGTTTTCTCTTTTACATCAGACAAACTTTCACTTGAAAACAAACATAGAGATTCAAAATCAATTTTTTTATTCAAAACAAAACAAACTTTGATTGAGAATCAATTAAAGTGAAATTTTGTTCATCATCTTCGTCTTCATCACACAAAAACGAATCAAAACTTGTCGAATTCATTGCTTTTTTTGTTGCTTCACTAAATTTAATCAAACAAAACAACAACCATTTGAAAATTTCTTTTTTTAAACATTGTTATTCTTTGTCCTCTTTTTGTTCTTATTGACAAAATGTGTTTAACAAAAATCACAAATCGATTTTTAAACATTCAAATTGCGTCTCGTATCGATTCAATAATTGATCAAAGGTGACATCTTTTGTTTTTTTTTTCATTTCTCAATATTCTCCACATTTAACCTCAACTAATTATCGAAAAAATAATCAATTCACTCTCAAATTACTCAAAGACAAAAACAATGGCAAATGATGATATTCGTTTAGGTGATATTATCACTGAAAATGATCAAGGTGATGTTGTTCTCATTGGATTTCCGTATGATGAAGGTGTGAGAAGAAATAATGGAAGAATTGGAGCGAAACAAGGACCACAAGCATTTAGAAAGCTATTACAACGAACAGGAACTGTTGTTAATGCTGAATTCGATTGTTTAGATTTGAGAAAATATTTGAAAATATCCGATGGAGGAAATATCGATGAAAATCTTTCGTTAGAAGAAGCTCATCAACAACTTCAACGGAAAATCCAACAATTATTAACAAATCAACAAATTCCATTTATTATTGGCGGTGGAAATGATCAATCGTATCCAAATGCTTCTGCTCTTCTTCAAACTTCAACTAAATCTCTTTTAATTATCAATATCGATGCACATCTCGATGTTCGACCTTTGAAAGACGATGGCAAAGCTCATTCGGGTTCACCTTTTCGACAGCTATTAGAAGATCAACGATTCCATCAAAATCCTCTTAGTAACTGATTTTCTTTTTCTTGTTTTCTTTTCCATGCTAAACAAATTGTTTATAGATCGTTTTATTGAATTTGGCAGTCAAGGAAGTCAATGTTCAATTGAACACGTGCGTTACTTACAAAGTAAACAACCACAAACGCAAATCTTTTGGTTTAAATCAATTTGCAATAATCCACTTGAAACATTTCTTTCATTAATTCAATCGGCAGAAACAAATGGAAGTGATATATTCGTATCATTTGATATTGATTCAATTCAATCATCAACATGTCCAGGTGTTAGTGCACCGGCAACTGTTGGTTTTACTGCTCAACAAGCGTTAGATTTTGCTTTTCATTCGGGAAAATCTTTCAATGTCAAATTAATGGATTTAAGTGAATATAATCCCGTCGTTGAAGAATATCGAACTGGAAAATTAGTTACACAAATATTCTATCATTTTTTACTTGGTCGTGCAACAGCTATTCGTGATTTAGAAAAATAACTGTAACACCCTCACCTTCACCCTCAACTTGGTACATCAGAATCGATCTCATCATTTTATTTCTTTTTCCTTTTCTTATATTGGTATTTTTATTATGATAGAAAATAAAGTTGAATTAATAAACTGAAGAAACGAATTTTTTGTCTTTGAACATTGATTTTGATCAGCAGGAAATGAATGAAATGTAGGCATAGATGTCAGTAGAATACATATTCAATTAGAATTTGAAAATTACAAATAAATAATTAATTGATCATCGAAAAAGAATTGATTTAGATAAATATCTTTTTAAAATCTGTTTCGAATAGTAAAACATTAGTTGAATGATGAACCAATAGAAATCCAATAGGGCGAAAGAGAGAGAGAGAGTAAAGCAGCTGTTTTATTTATTGTTCTCGTATGAAAAGTATTGAATTATGATCATTCCTCTTTTAGTTCGATCTACAGGTTTAAAATTAAATTTGCTTTGTCAACGAATGGCTTCAAGTTCCTCATCGAAATATTTGATTTCGAATTCGAATTACAAACCATTTCTAAGTGAATTAGGTTTACAAGAAGAAAATCTCGGTGTTTTCGATGGACAATGGTTCGGCAATGGAGAAGTTCGTTTTATTTTCATTTTTTTGAATTGAAATTTGAATATAAATTTGTGTAAATAGGTGATTGATTCGATTGATCCATCAACAAACGAACCAATTGCTCGAGTTCGTCAAGGTTCGACTGAAGATTATCAACGAGTGATTCAATCGTCTCAAAAAGCTTTTCAACTTTGGTCAACAATTCCTGCACCGAAACGAGGAGATATCGTTCGACAAATTGGCGATGAATTACGATTGAATCGACAATCACTTGGCAAATTAGTTTAGTTTCTTTTTTTTGCTTTTTTGTTGAAATAACGAAAGTTGATTGAAAATAGATTTCATTGGAAATGGGTAAAATTCTTCCTGAAGGCGTTGGTGAAGTTCAAGAATTCATCGATGTTTGTGATTATGCTGTTGGTCTTTCTCGAATGTTTGAAGGTAAAGTTTTGCCATCTGAACGTCCTCAACATGTTTTACTGGAACAATGGAATCCACTCGGCATTATTGGCGTCATTTCGGCGTTTAATTTCCCTTGTGCTGTCTACGGATGGAATCAAGCCATTGCTCTTGCTTGTGGAAATGTTACTCTTTGGTACGTTTTTTTTTCTTCTCTTTTTCTCTTTGAATAATTTCTGTTTGAATTGAAAAGGAAAGGAGCTCCAACAACTCCATTGACAAGTATTGCAACAACGAAGATTATCGAACGTGTTTTCACTCGAAATCAATTACCTGGAGGTTTATCTTCGATGATTTGTGGTGGAAGTGATATTGGCAAATTGATCAGTGAAGACAAACGAATTCCGTTGGTTTCATTTACTGGATCGACTCATGTTGGCAAACAAGTTGCGTTGACTGTTCAACAACGTTTTGGAAAATCAATTCTCGAATTAGGAGGAAATAATGCTATTCTCATTCTCGATGATGCTGATCTGGATTTAGCTATTCCAGCGGTTTTCTTTGCAGCTGTTGGAACTGCTGGACAACGTTGTACAACTGCACGACGACTTGTAATTTCTCTATTTTCTTTTTTTTTTTGATTTCGTTGAATTTATTGAATTTTGAAGATTGTTCAAGAGAAAGTTTACGATGAAGTTTTATCTCGTTTGAAAAAAGCTTATCAACAAATCGAATCTCGAATTGGTTTACCTTTCGAAGAGAATGTTCTCTATGGACCTTTACATAGCAAACAAGCTGTCAACGATTATCAACAAGCTCTTCAACAAATTCAACAAGTTGGAGGAAAGATTTTCTACGGAGGACAAATCTACAAACAACGAAAAGGAAATTATGTTCAACCGACTATTATCACCGATATTCAACATAATACTCCAATTGTTCAACAAGAAACTTTCGTTCCTATTCTTTATGTTCTCAAATGCAAAGTAAAACATTCATTTGTCAATTCGATTCGATTATGTTTTTTGTTTTGTTTAGTCATTTGAAGAAGCTGTTCAATGGAATAATGAAGTAAATCAAGGTTTATCGAGTTCGTTGTTTACAACGAATCCTGAATATATCTTTAAATGGATGGGACCTAATGGATCTGATTGTGGAATTGTGAATGTTAATATTCCAACGAGTGGTGCTGAAATTGGCGGTGCTTTCGGAGGAGAAAAACATACCGGTGGAGGAAGAGAATCGGGATCTGATTCGTGGAAACAATATATGAGACGATCGACATGTACGATCAATTATTCCAAACAACTTCCACTTGCTCAAGGAATTCAATTTAACTAAAAAAGAAAAAAAAAGAAAAGATCTTTATTTTTTGTCTCTCTTCTTTTGTGATGATTTGACTTAATTTTAACCATAACAGTTGATTTTGTCTCTGATTGCTTTTCAGATGTTAAAATAAAGCTTGAATGGAAAATCCCGAAGATATCGAAGAGATTTTATCGGTTCATTGGCCTCATATCTTTGCATCAGTAGATAGTTCAAGTCCAATCACATTAACTAAATTATCCATTCGAAATTGGTTAATTTCAAGTCCAACAGGTCAATCTTATATTCTCAAAAGTACATCGACTTCATCGTCAATAAATTCAATTGACTTTGAATTACAATATCTCATCGATTTAAATCAATTCTTTGCCAATGAATATCGAGTTCCCATTCCCATTGCAACAATTAATCAATTGAATCATGCCACCGGAAGATTCTGGTTGTACGAATACATCGATGGCAAAGTCTATGCTGATAATGATACAACACATCTATTTGATGAACGAGAATTAATTTCCTTAGCTAAATGTACTTCGAAATATCATCAATTTCTCATGACACATTCGCCTTCATTAGCAACCAATAAACGAAGTACAACCAGAGAACATCTTCTCGAAGAACTCAAACAAGCAGCTGTAATTCATTATTCACTTTTTTTTTCATTTCTAATTATTGATTTTTGTTCAATTCAGGAGTCAATTCCCCAATCAAATTCCAATTCAACAACAACAACAACAACAACAACAAACGATTCAACGAATGGAATCGATGTTGTGAGTCAATATTTCATCGGTTGTTATCCATTATTATGTCGTTTATTACGTGATTCGTTGTCTCGACAACAGAAAACGAATATAATTCGTAGTTATCCAATTCATCGAAATCTTCGTCCGAGTAAAGTTGTTTGGTCACGTGACAATCGTGTTGTTGCGTTGTTAGACTTTGAAAACGTGAATCATGATACTTTATGGAGAGATCTAGCTGTTTGTTTATCTACATTTTGTACGTCGTCGTCACCGTCGATTATTACTGATGTCGATCGAATGAGAATATTTATTGAAGAATATATGAAACAAATGTCCGGAGGAACGGCGAGAGTATCTTCACAAACTGAACAAGAAGTATTTCAATTAATTGTTGATGAAATTATTTTATGTGCTTGTGAAGATTTTACTTTTATTTATTGGCAATATATTCATCAAAGAGATAAATTTCAAGGACTTAAAGCCATGGAATTCTATTATAAAAGAGCACTTTGGCATGCTGAACATGCACTTAAAAAATAATTTTCTTTTTTTTTTGTTAAATAAACTACTTTTTTTATGAAAAAAAAACGATTCTCTAAATGTCATTTATTATTATTGGATTTAATTCATATCGATTATTTAGGAGTTTATCAACTGATAAATCAATCCTATTCCAATCGATATTATTAAAAATCATTGTTCGTTCAACTTGGATAGTCATAAGAATAGTAGAAGTCCTTGTTTTTAATATACAGAAATCATTACACAGTAGGATAAATGTGTGTATCTCGAAATCATACACATTCAATTTCATGTCTCAAGAAGAATCACTTTTGTATTAAAATAAACTTTTAAATCCTTGAATCATCACATCTTTATTCAAAAAATTAATCTTTTTTCGTGATTTTCATAAATGAACGCCAGAATAATATGACTATGTGAAAAACGATCATGATTAAGGATTTTAACTCCATCATAATCCCTTTTAATACCATCTTAAGTTCCGAATAAATGTTTGACCAACTTAGTTCTTGAGCGGATAAATCACCTTGAACTATTGTCGATTGATTTTCAACAATCAAATTATTCGGAATAATTTCATTCGTACCATGAGTTGGATCGATTTGTGGAATGTCATAAGCTTGTTCATCATTGTCATCATCAACAACTAATTCATCAAAAACCTAAACAACAAAGAGTCGGGTTGTAGGAAATCTTTAAAGGAAAAACAGACCCAGATCTATCGATACGACTGTCCGTATTTGGTCATAATTTTGCCGCTTATGGACCGTACTATTGAGTAAATGGTCAGTATTTGCTAAAAATATTTGACACAGTAATACGACATCGTATACGAGACCGTATATTCATGGTGCACGGCCGTATACATATCGTAATAGCATTACTGTAGCTCCGTATTTCTGTGTCAAATATTACGGGCGTATTCGACTCTGTTTTATACCGTAAATTAGTGGTTAACGACCGTATACGGACCGTATTGTTTGACATGGGTACTATGAGAGATATACGAAAATAAATGGGTGAATTCAATTACGTATATTTTCTTTTCTTTTTCTTTGTTATCCTAGTCCACTTAGCGATCATCTATCAAGGGTATGATCTGATCACTAATACATATTTCTATGAAAGTATTCAACGAATCATCCAATTTCTAAATATTAATGTATACAAATAGCGCTCATCATGTAGATTCGCTAATCGTTTTTGAAAGAATCGATCGTCATTAAACATTTTACAGAAAATAAATTTGATTTAAGTTTTTAATTAAACATATATAGTCAACAATATTTTTGTTTATCATCATATTTATTTCAGTTTTAATCGAATGAATACAAAAACGATAAACGAACCGATAAAAAAGTTCTAAGTTTCGTGTTCTTATTTGTATTTTGTCAAGATTTTCATTGTATTTTTCGGTTGATTGATTTGCAATTAAGGAGTCACTCAAGTAAATATCCATAACGATTGGCATGATTGCGAATCTGATTTGTTCGGCGAAAACATATGTTGTCGGATATGATTGAATTTCGTCGATTGGGATTTTTCCAACCTGCTGTACTAAAGAATAATGATTCCATGGACGAGATTTCATCGTACAGCTGATGTACGTTTGATGATCCGTTCGACTTGTAACGTAAAGATCGATATGAGTAGCCGTAAATGTTTGTAATGTCGATGAATCTAGAATAGTTGATGAAAATAAATAATGATTTATATTCTTTTCGATACCAGTGACATCCATTGCAAATGAGAAATGTCTTTTTTTTTCGGTTTGATTTTCAGTCTCTCCTTCTCGTGGCTTGTGAATGACTAAGTAGACAGAACCAGCTGTTGTCAAATCATCGAAACGAGGTGGACAGATCATATTCGAACGAGAAATTGGGATTTTATCGAATTTAATTCCCATATATTCACAATCGACAATTATTCTATTATCGATAATCAGATAAGAATTTATATTCTTATGAACAACAGTTTTCACAATGAATGTTAAGGCCAAAAGTGAATTATTGAAGAATTTTATTGAATGAAAATGCTGTACAATGAACAAATCGAAGAGAAATTATTCAAGTTACTTGAAACACCGGACATCTACAAATGATTCGACTATTCTTTCTTTGTGATCTTTTTAACTCCTTCATAACCATATTTATTGTGTTCATTCGTACATAACCAATTGAAAAAAGTTTTCTTTTGTTTTACTAGAATATTATTTTGAGTTAATTTAGACAGATAACAATTGACTAGAGAAATAACTTCATTTGATTGAGTATGGAAAACATCATTTTGTATCGATACAAATGATGATTCAATAATTAAGAATATTATCGAAATAAAATGAATTGAAAACAAGTTTTGACTTGTAATTACTAATCATAATTTAAAAGATATATGTTAATGTTAGGAATAATCATTTTGTTTCTTCCAGGAATCTCATTTCGAAGATCTTTCTAGAGAATAGACTAGTTCATCAACCCATTCTTTACTTTTTCTTTTCTTTTCTCGTCTGAAATAATCGCACATATATTCATCTCTCTTCTCTTTCGTCGAAAGTTTTAGAAAACAAACATGACGTTAATCATTTGATATATTTAATTTTCGTGAAATGTCAACATAACGAGCAATAGTGGATTGAGATACTGCTTCCAGTGCTCTATGGACATCGAGCCGTGAAACAGGCATTAGTAAAAGCGAATCTTTTTGCAACTCTCTTTCCAAATCATCACCTGTCTTGCTTGTTTGTTGCCTGTTTTCTTCAGTCACATCAGTTATCATTTATTTGACAAAGTGAACATGAAAAATAGTTCAAAAATAAGTCGACATATTTACATTATTGTTTTGCTCAATAGTTTTGTCTGATTGTTGATCAAGATCTTATTGAGATTCATCAATTATTTTTGGATTCAGTGCAAAAGATCCCTTTGGAATAAATGTCGAAAGAAAAACAATCAATGAAATAATCGATAATTGAACAGCAGCCGTATAAAGAAGTCCAGGTCGAACAGTTGATTGAGTATTATAAACTTGATCAATATATTTGCCAAGTAAAGGATTAAGAATAGCATAAAGAATAATATAAGAAGAATAGAGAAACGCCATAACAGCACCAAGTGGTGAAATCTGTTTATTTTGATGTTCTAATTGAGATATTGATGATTGAATAAAAGCACCAAGTGAAACATCTCCACCTGCCCAACCGAATGAAATTGGAATAAATGTTGCAGCAATAAACCAAGCATATGCAACTTGATTCACTGGTGGATAATAAAAAGGAATATATCAAATAATTAATAAGAGAATTGCATCTAATCTTAGCCATGGAATCGGTATTTTGATTCGATTAACACAAATAAAAACAATGAAAGCACCTAATAATTCTCCAAAATTGGATCCACCAACAATTATTTGTGACCATTCAGAATTGCCAAGATAACGTTTAGCAATTTGTGGAGTAATTCCATTCAACAGAAAACGAATATAATTCGTAGTTATCCAATTCATCGAAATCTTCGTCCGAGTAAAGTTGTTTGGTCACGTGACAATCGTGTTGTTGCGTTGTTAGACTTTGAAAACGTGAATCATGATACTTTATGGAGAGATCTAGCTGTTTGTTTATCTACATTTTGTACGTCGTCGTCACCGTCGATTATTACTGATGTCGATCGAATGAGAATATTTATTGAAGAATATATGAAACAAATGTCCGGAGGAACGGCGAGAGTATCTTCACAAACTGAACAAGAAGTATTTCAATTAATTGTTGATGAAATTATTTTATGTGCTTGTGAAGATTTTACTTTTATTTATTGGCAATATATTCATCAAAGAGATAAATTTCAAGGACTTAAAGCCATGGAATTCTATTATAAAAGAGCACTTTGGCATGCTGAACATGCACTCAAAAAATAATTTCACTTCTTCTTTGTTAAATAAAACAATGTCTTTTCTTTTTTTCAACAAGAAAACGTTTTCCCATCGCGAATGTTCGATTGAATCTCAATTATTCAATCGATTCAATAAACTTTCTCGAATCTGAGAATCGAACATCCGTTTTATTTATTTGTTTTTTCTTCTATTGAGCAAATATGAACAAGAAGAAGAAGAAGAAGAAAAAAATAAAGTTAAAATTTGAATCCACCAGTGAGATACATAATATTGTTTGGATCCCATGTTTTTCGAATTCGTTGAAGTTGAGGAAGATTTTGTCCGTAGAGTTGTGATAAAGAGACTTGATCAGATGCATAATTCGAATAGAGAATTTGTTTTGAACCTCGAACATCTTGACCATCAGCTAATGCCAATTGAAGAACAACATCAAATGTCGATTTGACTTCATTTACAAACATTTCATCATCTGATGATGAATCCCAATTAAATGCGATTAATAATGGAAATAATGGATTCGATGAAGAACTATGAGGATATCCATCACCTTCACTCTTATCAAGATACGTCGAAATAAATGGTTCGATACCAAACACAATTGATGCACCTGATCGACGACCCAATGTACCATTTAAATGTATTGCTTCATTTACAAGACCTTGAACAAATCGATTACTTATGCTTGTAATTGATACTGTTGTTGTACGAGAACTAAAAAAATAAACATACATTTACAAAAGATGAATTCAGAAAATTATCTTGAATTTTTACCGTTTTTTTTGTTTGATCGGAGATAAACGTGTTGTTTTAATAAATGAAGATAAAGATTGAGTTTGAATGTGACCAGTATGATTTATCGTAAGAAATTCATCGAAAATTCCATTGATATCTCTTGGTGAATCATAGTAAACATATAAAATCAACATGATTTTTCCAGATTGAACAGTAAGAAATGCAGCTATGGTTGCTTTGGGATCTTTATTCGTCATTTGAAAATTGTCCATTGCTTGTACAATTGCATTCAAATCCGATTCTTTGTAAGATAAAATACCGGCAAATACTTCTGTTTGTGGAATAGTTCGCATACTAAACTTTGTTACAATACCAAAATTATTAAATCCACCTTTCAAACCAAAGAATAAATCAGGATACGAATCTTTATTTACATTTACTATTGAACCATTCGGAGTTACAACCTAAAACAAATACTTACAACAAAAAGACTGTTCATTGCATTTTCTCACTTCGTATCCGTAAATATTATCAATACTTAAACCATATTGATTCGATTTCCAACCATAACCTCCACCAAGTAGAAATCCAGCAACACCAACAACACTTACATTCAAAGGTTCAAGACTTTCGAATACATCATCCTAAATAAGACCACAACCAAAATCAACACTTTCATTTGCACGATGATAAATCACATCACGAAACTGACTCATACTAATATGAACACCAATTGTTGAACTAAATCCTGGATTAAATGCATGTCCACCACCTTTTATTGCAAATGGAACTCGATATTCACCAATAACTTTCAACTAAACATTAATTAGTTATATTCAATTTCATAACAACGAACTTACAATCATTGAAACATCATCAACTGTAGATGGTTGAACACTACACAATGAACGAATACTTGATGTTATCGCATAATGAGAGATGCTTTCATCGTATCCTGGCTCAAATGGATACATCACCTTTGAACTTGAACTTAGCTTTTCTTTCATTAATTCACAAACAGTCAAAATTCTTCTCTTTTCTTACAAATAAATAAACAAATAAAGAAATCTTTGATTTGATTATCTAAACAAAAGTACCACTGTTGAAATTTACACCACAAGTCGATTCTTGTGAAGAAAACAGTACACCTTCAACCAATAACGAACTTATTCTTTCAAAGAAAAACGTTGACTTTTATTTGGAATTAAATCAAAAGAAAATTTGTACACTTACATCGAAAGACATCCGATGAGAATTAATCCTCGTCGTGCAATCACATTATTCAACATTATTTCTATTACGTTTTATATCTTTAACTTAGAAAATAAATCAAAAATAACTTCGAAAAACACACAATGGCGTATGTATATACGTATATAGGATGAGTCATTTCTCTTCGTTTCTGCACAGTAGAAAGATTCAGTTGATTGTTTGTCTCCAATACGTAACTAATATAAATTAATTCTAAAATGAGTATTCTATATAATATAAAGAAAGTTGTTCGATGAAATCATTATCTTTTACAATAAATATCGATTCTGATTTAATTATGAAAACTTTTTCAATGCTGCAGAAAATCAAATAGAAATATGTACGGCTTCATTAATAACGTAAAAACTTTTGAATTCGATGATTGCCTGAGTCTGATACATACAAATTAAGTTGACTATCAAGACATAGAGAAGAGAGTAAATTGAATGTAGTTGCGTTACTACCAGTTACGCCTGTAATTCCAGCTATTGTTGAACCAATTGATTGTCCACCATTAAAAAATTGAATACGAGAATTGTCTCTCTCAGCCACATACATATTGCCCATGGGATCAACGACTACGTCCAACGGATAGTTAAACGATGTTGATGTGTTACCGGCAAAACCACTGATATTACCTGCAAGGAGTGTCCAAGAAGTTCCACCAAGTGGATATTGAACAACATTATGCGCACCATAATTGGCAATAATTAAACTGTTGGAATAGAAATCGAGATGTATACCTACAGGAGCTAATAACTGTGTATTAGAAAGTCCGGATCCTCCAAGTAATCTAGTGCCATTCATAGCACCTGATGCATATGACATTAGTCGACTATTGTCACAATCGGCTATATAAAGTGTACCTAATGTTGGATGAAGAGCAATGCCATAAGGACGACGCAATTCATTGTAGGCAGATCCTGAAGAACCTATATGAAAACATAATACAACTCTTTTTTTTTGTGTTTTTAATCGTAATCAGTTAAAAAGCGACATCGATTGTTTTCTTACCTGTACCAGCAAGAGTTGTTCCAAAAATCTCTCCATGACGCCAGAATTGGATTCGATGATTAGTCCTATCTGTTATATAATAATCACCATTTGCATCTATGATTATATGTGATGGATTGGATAGATGATATGGTGATGAACTATTCGTTCCATTTCCAGCTATGGTTTCACCAAAAGAACTACCAAATAGATATTTCTGAACTCGATGATTCCCATAATCAGCAATGTAGAGATTATTTCCATAGTCCATTATAATACCAAAAGGAAAATATAGACGAATATTAGTCTTACCAGAACTTCCATTGATGCCTGCGACAGTGATTCCTGTTGTATTCCAACGAAGTACAGGCTCAGTATCTGTTAGAAAAGCTTTTCATCAGGATTTCTTTTTGTTGATTCTTTCGTATTATCACTGTACCTTGTGTAATTCTTCTCTTTGGTTTAATCAGAAGAACAAGGAGAACAATCACAATAACAAGTAAAATAGCAAGCAAAGATCCAATAAAATATCCATGTGAACATCTATAATGAGGATTAGAGACAAAAAATAGAACTATGTTGTCTAGAAATCATTGATACAATACTAACTTATTCTTTTTCTTTTCGAGTTTTTTATGATAATCTCTAGTCATACCTGTTTGTTTTGATGATTCTATTTGAAATCCCTTCAATATTTAAATGAATTGAATGAAAATAAAAATGAAAAGAATAATGTCCAACACCACCTCATGACTTGTTTTAGTTAAATCACTCATTTGTGAGCATAATCTATTCGAAATCTATTCAATTCAATAAATTCTTATATGAAACAAATTCTTCATCATCAATTTTACTGTATGGCAATTGTTATTAGTTGAACGGACAGTTTTTGGTAATCGAATAGCTACATGAATGACAGTATTTGCTCGTCTTTTTTTAATTGATGAATGTTTAAGTGATAGATGACGATGACTATAGTGTGAAACTTTGGCAATACTTGTTTTTTGTTGTTGTATCATTGTATTATGATTTCTATTTGAATATAACTATTTCTTCGTGGTGCATGAAAATCAAACTCTCAAAGAAATTCATATGACTTCATTCATAGATTACATTTTTAATCAAATGAAACTATTTTCTGAATAACTTGTATTGATTATTATATGACCTGACATTAAAAAAAAACTGTTTGTTCGTCAATGTAAATGATAAAAATCGAATTAGAAATAAGTATTGAGATCGACATCACTGTTTTGTTCATTCGTTTGAGATGTTTGAGTTGATTGTTGATTTTCGTCGTATTGAGATTGAAGTAATTTAGGATTGAATGCAAATGCACCTTTAGGAATAAAAGTTGAAAGAAAAACAATTGCTGAAATAATCGATAATTGAACAGCAGCTGTATATAAAAGTGCTGGTCTCACAGTTGCTTGAGAATTATAGATTGAATCAATATATTTGCCAAGTAATGGATTAAGAATAGCATAGAGAATAATATATGATGAATAGAGAAAAGCCATAACAGCTCCCAACGGTGAAACTTGTTTATTTTCTGTTTCTAATTGTGAAATCGATGATTGAATATACGCACCCAAAGACACGTCACCAGCTGCCCAACCGAATGAAATCGGAATAAATGTTGCAGCAATGATCCAAGCATATGCAACTTGATTCATCGGTGGATAATAAAAAGGAATATACCAAATAATTAATAAGAACAATGCGTCTAATCTCAACCAAGGCATCGGTGTTTTCACTCGATTGGCAAGAAGAAAAACAACGAATGCGCCTAATAATTCACCGAGATTGGAACCACCAACTATAATTTGTGACCATTCAGCATTTTTCAAATAACGTTTAGCAATTTGTGGAGCAATTCCATTTTCAAGATATCGATGACCATACAATGCCAATGAATAACCACTCCACAACCAAATAAATCTTCGATTAGTAAAAATAATTTTACCTCCAATATAAACTGATTTACCAAACAGAAGAAATCGTTTTACAACTGAGAGAAAATAATTTTCTTTTTTAGGATTTTCTTGATAAACTTCGATATCTTCTTCGTCATTTGCTTGATATTTCTCAGCACTAATAAACCACCAAATGACTGCTGCAATACCGAACAAGATCGGTGTAATGATAAATGCATAATTATTGCCAAGACGTGGAATTAAAACAAGTGCTGTGAAAAAAGCAGCGGCAGTTCCTGAAAGTTCATAGAAAATATGAACTAATGCATCCATTCGTTGTAATTTCTGTGAATCTCCTCCAACAATATCTCTCGGAATGATTCGTCGAATTAATTCGACCATTCCATAAGTAATTCCTGTTAGACAATAAATCGGAATGATTGCATCAGTTGGATAATTTCCATAGTAATTGAAATCATTTTCATGTTCACTTGAGAAATTTCGAGGTTTTATTCGGCCACCGGTTGCTGCATCGACTATCAAAAGAATTGCAGCGAAAATACCAAAAATAAATATCGAAATTGAAAGAACTGTTCGTGTTCGATAACGTTTGACAAGTGGCGCAATGAGAATCGAACCGAGACATTGAAAACCTTGATTTAATCCTGAAAGTAAACCAATTCGTTGAAATGTTTGAGATTGTTGTTGATTATCATGAGCATCTTGATCGTAACGATTCGTTGCCAAAGTTAATATTGAACCATTAAATGATTCTAAACCAAATTTATAAAACATAATACCAATTATGTAAATCAAAATATTTCGTTTCTCTTCACGAGAAAATAATCTCCAAATTTCAATTGTTTTCTCTTTTAATGAAACCATCACAAGATTTCACTTCAATATTCAACAAGAATAACTAAACATCTTTTCTTTCTAAGAAATTGTCTTCGAAAGAAACAATTTACCTTGAGAAACGATCTATCAAATGATACACATCAATGACAAATACGTCATTACTTATTTCTACAGTTACAGACATAACATCACAACAGATTCACTTCACTTCATTTCGTTATTATGAATAGTTGAGAGTGTTGTCTTCATTCGACACGAATCGAACGCGTGATTTCGGTTTCTTTGTCGGAAGTGAAATATATCATTCGTCATGTTTATTCATTATATTCGAATCAATATTTGTATTCGATAAAAATAGAAATCAATTTATCGATCGATTGATCGAATCGTCGTCTATTTCGTTTTTTTCTTTTTCAAACATAAATTTCATTAAAGATTTGTTGATTGATTTACGTATTTTGTCAAGAGAAGACTTGGCAGTTTTTTTATTTTCATTAAAAAAATCTTTTAGAGAAAAGAATGCAAATCAATCCGTGATGTTGACTGGTTAAATGGAATAAACCAATGAAAATATGCTGCATTGCCAATAGAATATGTAGCATAGAGTGCATAGTTACACGTTTTCATCATCATGAAAAAAATGAAAGAAAGACCTTGACTTGAAAGAAACATATGCAGAACAAAAAAAAAAGAAAGAAAAAAAGAAAAAAAGAATGTGTTTTTTTTGTTTTATTTAGAAGAATAACACAAAATGAGATAAGTTTCAATCGAATCTAAACCACAAAAGAAATGGAAGTTGATAACGTTAAGGTCAAAGAGAGTCCAACTTTGAAAACAAAGTTCAAACAATATGTAACCAAATTCTTTTTTCTGTGAGTTTTTTTTTGTATTTTTTGAATTTGTAATTGAACTTGTGAAATGTTATCTTAGATTATTTGGAATTGGAACATGGTTAAATTTGAATGGTATTTGGATCGAATTACCATTGTTAATTCCTCGTTTATCGGAAGGTTGGGGTTTATCTCCTCAATTAGGCATGGCAAGTAACATAGCCAATGTTGGTCCATTGATAATAGCTTGTATTCGTTTGTGCATTGGCAAATCAACAGTCTATGAAGTTCCATCGATCTGTGTCATCTTTGCCGTTGGAATTCTTTGTCCAATTGTTCTTTCATTTACTTGGCCAATTCAAACGTTTTTCTTTGGTCGAAAACGTTCATTACATTTAATTATTTTAAGTTTCTTTCTTGCATTAGTCAATTGTACATCGTCAGTTACTTATTTGCCATTTGTTAGTCGATTTCATTCGAGTTTATTGAATGTTTACTTTGCAGGTGAAGCTCTATCTTCACTTCTTCCTGCAATGATTGGTCTTATTCAGGTTGTTGTTTGTTCTTGTTTGTTCTTGTTTCGACTGTTTCGATTGTTGTAGGGTGTTGGTCATGAACCAGAATGTGTTCCTTCCAAAGAAAATCCATTGAAAAAAGAAACCAAACTTCATGATCCGTTGTTTTCAGTTGATATTTATTTGATTTTAATGAGTTCAATTATGATTTTATCGTTTGTTGCTTTTCTTATCATTTGGTTTTTTCGAGATAAATTTCAAAAGAATTTTCAAACCGAACAAAAAACACTCGAACAACAAATTGTTGAACGATCACTTTTGAATACAAATGAAGAATTAGTTATCGATGAACCACCAAAAACAACAACAACAACTGATCCAACCAACAAAGATTCCAAATTAACAAAGAAATCTTATATTTATTTGTCAATTGTTCTTTGGACAAGTATTCTGTTAATCGGTTGTATTCCATCGATAAATTCTTATTCATTAAATCCTTACGGATCGAAAACATTTCACTATGTTATCATTTTAACTCAATGTTGTTATCCACTTGTGTCGTTGATTGCAAATCTTCGACCGAAATTATTTGATTTATCATTGAAATCGATCTACGCATTGACTTTTATTGGAAGTCTTGTTTTCGTTTATATATTCGTTACAGCATTGAAATCTCCGTGTTCTCCATTTGTTGATGAAACCATTGGTTCACTTCTCATTGCTTTAATGTGGATTTTGATCTATTTAATATTTTATACGGTTCGAGTTAGTTTGGGAAATTATTTTAATGATAAAGTTGGTCATCGTGGATTGTTTTGGTATGGTTTATTAACACAAGCTGGAGCTTTTACTGGAGCACTTTTTATTTTTACTTTAAATTCAGCTGGAGTTTTTCATGAAAAAGATTTTTGTGATGAAAATCAATGTCGTGCGATTTAACATTTTTTCTTTTTTGTTTTCCCAAATAAAAAAGAAGCACAGTTGTGTGACATCTATCGTCTTTTGAAATTCAATTGGTTGACAAATTGAATATAGACGCATTCTTCTTCTTCTTCTTCGTCTTCTTCTTCTTCGTCTTTAGTTAGTCAATTCCAAGATAACATTCTCGAAATCAGATGCTCACAGAAGAAAATACTTCTCCAACATCTTTAGTTGCTCAACTATTGATCGTTGGATTTCATCATAAGAAAGGTCATCAGGTAAAACAAATGAAGAATGAAGATTGATGATTTGATTTGTGTCTATTTGAAGATTGAATATAGTCATCCATTGATCAATGATGATAAAACAGAATATTGGTCAATTATAAGTTGTTCGGCATTACCAGATGGAGCTCATCATCGAGACAAAGATCTCATTTTATTTCATGTTCAACATGAAAATCAACAGACTTTATTCGGAATCTCTTCTTATCGACAAATAGATGCAAATGTTTGTTTGTTTATTCTTTTCCTTCTTCGTCTGTTCGAAGTGTTTTTCTCTTCGTTGATTTAGATGATTGAAAATAAACATTCAGATATAACAAGAAATTCCATTCAAAAAAGTGTTTGTCTTCTTCTCCGTCGAGTAAGTCATTCGTAGTTCGATGATGTTTGAATTTTGATTTATTTTTGAATTGAAAAGCCTGTTTATGGAAGTTTAATTCAACGACTTGAATTGTTAACTGAAAAGTATTTCGAAACAAAAGATTTTAGTCAAACGAAATTGTTCGATGAATTCGTCGAAGAAATCAATTCAAATCCTCCGTTGACAATCGATTTAAATTATTTTTCTGTTCGCGATCTTCTCGGTCAATTTAAACGGAAAACTTTGATTCTTTTTAAATTAATTTTATTACAAAAAAAAGTTTTATTTCTTTTTCAACCGATTGAAAACTTGGTAAAAACGATTTTAACATTGGTTTCACTTGTTCCCAATTTGATTGAAAATGGTCTCGATGAATCGACACTCATCGATGGCAATCTCAATTATGAAAATGAAATTCATTTAAATACAAACGAAGATGTTGTGTTTCAACTCAATGAAATTCAATTGAAAACAATCAAAGATGAAGATACAAATTCAATTCAATCGAATGAATCCAAAGTCGATGAATTCAAATTCAATCTTCTTCAACGTGCGAGTTCAATTACAAGTAAATTAACCGATACATTCACTCGATTGACCAACAATTCCAATGTCGATATTCAACAAACTCAAATCGATCAACATTATTTATCTTATCTCGAACAATTTCATTTTCCTCTTCAATTATTTAATAAAGTTCGATCGTTTTTCTTTGAAATATCGAATTGAATTGATGTTTGTTTAGAATAATAATCTTCATCCGTATTTGTCGATTCATTCTCTTGATTTACTAAAGAATCGTGATTTGAAATCGTTTGTAATCGGTGCAAGTAATCAATTGTTTCATCAAGAAAATGTTTTCGATGTGATTATAACGAATGCAGACGAAGATTTTCTTATTTTCAATTCTCAATTGAAAAATGATTTACAATTGACAACAGCTGATTTACGATTCTTTCAATCGTTACAAACCAATACAAATGAATTCAAAAATGAACAAGAATTACGAGAGTTATTTGTCAATTATCTTTTATGTTTATTATCTGTAGCCAAAGCACCAAGTTTGTCATTTGTTGTTGATTTCATTCAATCTTAAAATGAATTCAATTGTAGATGAACAATCAGTCAATGATTTCAATAGTTCATTTGTTAAATCATTTCAATCGACCGATGCTTTTCGTCTTTGGGATAGTCAAGGACCGTATCCACATTTCGATAAAGTCATTCCAAGGTTTTTCTTCTCGTTTTCTTTTCTACTGTTGATCAATTGTGTTGTTTAGACATCCTCAAGCAGGACAATTAAACGTTGCTGATGTCAAATTACGTGTTGCTCAGTAAGTTCAATTGACAATCTAACAGAAACAAAAAAAAAACAGAAAGAATATATTTTGTGTAAAGTGTTCTTGACGATACTCAAACGGGAAGAAAAGTGAAAGGAGCATTCGAAGATACGTCCCAATTTATGGGCGATAAATCTCGTGCAGCTGGTAAAGTTCTTGGTCAAGCAAAGAATTCTCTGTTTAGTTCATTGGCTGGAACGTTGAATCAAGGCAAACAATGGTTAAATCGACCTTGATTCGATTCAAATGAATATTTGTATTTTAAAGAAAACAAATCTATGTTTTGTAAAATGTGTTGACTGTCTCTTAGTGAAAATAAATCAAGTTTGTTGTCATTCGTTCAATTTTATTCAAAGAAGAAAAGAAAAAGGCAAAATTTAATTTTGAAGTGAATCTTCATCAAATGAATTCGAATTGAGTTTTCTTTTTTTACATGGCGATGTTTGTTGAACAACTAATTGATGTCGAGTTAACATTCGATTCGTTTTCGGTGTTGATTCATCCGACGGATCAAATCTACTTTTCAAACACAACAAAAACTTTTCATTTCCACTTTTTCATCAATGTTTTTACTTTGTCGATCCATTGACAATATGTCTTTTACCATTTGGAGACGATTTCTAAACACGAGAAGAGACTTTTCATTGGAATTTCAATGAAATTAACGAGAAATATTTGACTTGTTTTTTGTCGTTGATGTGATGTGGAGGAGTGTGACTTCGTGTTCTTGATGCGACAGTTGATTCTTCTTCATTCGAATGATCAAATTGATCGATTTCTTCGTCTGTTGAATCCCAACTGATACTAAAAAAAAAACAATCATCGAAATTTCGTCTTTTTGATTATCGAATATTGACTCGTAATTGAGAGTCGCATTTCCAGTTGATCGAGTCGCTCGTTGATTCTAAAATTCACATTGAAATAAGAGAAAATAAGGAAGAAAAGAGAAAATCATACTTGATGATCGGAGAGATGATTGTTTCTTCGTCGAGTATAAATCGGTTCTTTATTTGAATTGAGAGTTTCATTTGACGACGATGAAGATGAAGAAACACGTCGGACTGAACGACGACGAATATTTACATTCGAATTTTCACTTGGATTTGTTGAAGTTAATGACACTCTCGTTTCTTGAGATTCACTTGATTCTGTTGAATTTGAAGATGCAGACGATGAACACGAAGAGGATACAGATGTAGATGCAGATGATGATGATGATGATGAACTATTCGAACTTTCATCAACAACAATTGGACGACCACGACGTTTTTCTATTGATTTCAAAAGAAAATAAATATTTGATTTTATTCGAGAAAAAACAAATGTAAAAAAGAGACTTGTTGGTGATGAATGATGATGATTATTATTATGATTATGATTATTTGTTGTTGATGATGTTGAACAACCAAGTTCTTCTAATAAACTTCGAATTCCTTTGAGAAAAAAGTCAAATAAACATTTTCAATTGGAAAGATAAAGACGAAAACGAACTTTTATGATTAAAAATCAATCGTTGATATTCATCAGCTGACAGGAATCGACTGATTTGATGAATATCAAATCTAACAACAACAACAACAATCAATTCGATAGAGAAGAAAAAAGTAGTACAAACTGTTGCTCATTGGAATAATTAAATGGTAAAGCATAATCTCGAATGAAATGTTTTAATTGTAATCGTCGTTGAAGAATTTGTTTGTAGGATGTTAAAATAGTTAATTTAGCTTTGTCTAAGATAGAATTGGCTTGTTCTTGTTCATTATTGAAAATAGGAAGACGATTCTCAATGAAATTAGTAAATTCTCGTTCGTATTCATCTCTGAATGGCATATAAGTTAACAATTTCTGTTGTTCATTATCGATAAGCAAAGGTGGATAAATAATCGATTGAGATTTGAAATTCGTTGGATTGATTTCATTTTCTCCGAATAATTTCTTCTTATTGACAAACGATTGAAAATAAATCGAATAGAAACTCGTCAACGGACAAAGATAAATCTGTTGAAAATGATTTCGACAATCGTTTTCATTTTTATTCAATTTATTTGCAATATCAATCCAATTGCCCAAACCACAACTTTCGATCATTTCAATAAAATTGATTTCTTCCGTTAAAGTCCATGAATTCGGTTGATTTTCATCTAATCGAATGTCAATGAATTGATACGTCGAAAGAGGATGTTGTTTCGAATGATCTTTTATTTGTTGAACAGACATTGCACATCGAAAACAAATGTTCATCGGTCGAGATGGACTACATTTCAAACAATTGATTTCCAAACAACTCGACCGTTGACAACAATAATCACATTTACACATTGCAAACAAATTCTCTTGTTTTGCTGTTTCTCTTCTCTTCTTGTTTGGCTCGAACACAATGATCGAAGACGATTGGCCAATGAATGAATTTGTGTTTGAACTGTCGAATAGATGACACTACTCAATTACAAACCAATTCTCAAATTTATTTCAAACGATGCCAAAGAAACCAAATACAAAGAAAAAAACGAAATAAGAGAAGAGCAAACAATAGTTCGCCCCTTTTTTCTTTCTTTTCAGTTAAAAGTGTTTCTTTTTTGTTGTTTTTAAACAAAGTGAAATGACTGAAGACGATTCTTCAACTTCAACTGAAAACAAAATTCAAGAACAATTCGCCAAAAAACTCGATCAATCCAAAGAAACATCGCTCTATCAAGATCCAACTCACAAATGTTTCATCGGAAATGGAAATAATTCTGAATTGTTCGTTTTCTTCTTCTTCTTCTTCTCTTTCATTCGCGAATCTGTTTTGTTAGAATCGAAAGTATTTTAACTTCATCTGGTTATGAAAGACAAATCGAAAAGACCGATGATTACAAATTGAAATGGGTTCAATGTTCATCGAGTGTCAATTGGAATTCGTTCAAAGACGGAGAACAACTTGTCAATCATATTCAAGGCGAAGATTATTTCACAACTAAATTACAATTATATCAATCACTTCAAACTTATGATAAAATTTCGAATAATCTACAGAAATTTACTCCTTTCTTTTTACCTTTAAATGATTTCGTTCCGCAAACATTTAAATTAGATGAAAAATCCGATCGACAAGTCTTTTTCAATACTCATCAACGTAAATTCGTACGTTTTCATTTTGATTTTCTATTGTTTTCATTTGAATTCAGCGGGAGATTTGTGGATTTGTAAACCCAATGGACTTAATCAAGGTTAATCTTTTCAACAACAATCAAAGAATTTCTTTGCAATTTCAATTTGAAATAGGCAAAGGAATTTATCTCGTTCGAGATATTGAACAATTCAAAGAAAAATATTCCGAACAAGATTCCAATGAGAGAAAAAGACAAGTTTCGGTGAAACCAAATCGAAGAATTATTCAACGGTTTCTCATTTTTTTTTGTCTCTCTCTGTTATTTTCTCTTTGGAATGTTTCGTTTTTAGTTACATTGCCAATCCTTTGTTAATCAATGGAAAGAAATTCGATATTCGTTGTTATATGTTAATTTCATCGGTCAAACCATTAATTGTTCTCTATCATTCGGGTTATATTCGTCTTTCAATGTTTGATTTCGATGCTCAAGATCAAAATCTTCTCATTCATCTCACCAATCAGGTTTTTCTCTTCTTTCTTTTCTCTTTTGTCTCATCTTTGAATTTAGTATATGCAAAAGAAAGATCCCAAATATTATGATGTCAAAGAAGATACAGCATGGACAATGCAACAATTCAAGTTCTTTTCTTTTCTTTTCTTCTTTCAATAATTCAATTCCAATCATTTGATTTGTATAGTGATTACGTCAATGAAACTCTATCGAAAAAAAATAATTTAGAACAAGATTGGGTTTTAAATGTTCTTCCAGTAAATCTTTCTCTTTCTTTTTCTTCAAATGAAATCTTTGAATTGAAAAGAAAATCATCCAACGAATCATGCTCAATGTCATTGAAAGTATTCGAATGAGATTAAAACGACGTGTTGGCTGTTTTGGTTTGTATGGTTATGATTTTATGATTGATGAAAATATGAAAGTTTGGTTAATTGAAATTAATGTCAATCCTGCTCTCACTACGAATACACAAACTCTTATTGAAGCCATTCCTCCGGTTGTTAAAGAATCAATTCGTATGTCTTTCATTTCTTCACAAAAGAAAACAATTTTGTTTGTTTTTTTTTCGAAAGTTTTATCCATCGAATGTTTCGAAAAGATTCGTCACAATCAAAAGATGTTTCCATTGAAGAATTTAAAAGGATTTAAATGTATTTTTAATGAATTGGAACGAAAAGGATCAATGGCTTATGCTGAACAGAAACGAGCTACATCATCATTTCAACGGAAAAATCCTTCACCTCCGACAACAACAACATTGAAAACAACCAGTTCCAATGTCAAGGAAATCAAACCAATTATTTCCTATTCATTACGACAAAACGATGAAAATCATGTTCGGGAACATTTATTAACTCCATTGAAACGAAAGAAAACTAATTTAAGTGAACCTTTAGTTGTCAAATATGAAAATGTTAATAAACTTCGAAATCATTTTCAAGTATTAAAACCAACAACAATTACAGCCGAACAATTACAATTCTTTGATGAGAAAACAAACAATAATCGATTATCAAAAATGGCAAATACAAAAAGTCTTGTATTTATTTCAAAATCTTCAAGTGCAAACAAATCTATTCAAACTTAGACTCCGACAAATCTTTTTTAATTTCATCAACATCAAGATTTAACTCCTGCATTAACTAATTAGATCAATCCAATTATCAAATCAATTCAAATACATCATTCGAATCTCCTTTATAGTTTTTCTTTTCTTTTTTCTCTTTTGTAAATCAAAATAAATTTATTTAAAAAACACTCGTTCTGATGTAATTAACTTTAAACATATGATGATATTTCAACATTTGTAAATCAATCAAATTTTTACGAATATTTATCAAAAATGTTTGTTGATATATTCCAAAAACACGTCACCGATTATATATTCACCGTTTAGTTTAATTATTCGTCGTTGATCGGAATACTTGTTTATACTCAAATTATCATTTAACCTGGTCTATAATAGCCATTAGACTATTGGAAAAAACACAAAAGAAGAGAGAAAAAGAAAAGAAGAAATAACGTACCATGTTTTCACTATATTACTGACTACTATGTGATTACTATGTGGTGTCTGGACATGATATAATAACAACGACAACATCTTCCTTCCAGGGATTTTTCTAGGCTCACGTTGTATATATGATTCAGTACATATATTCAGAGAGAAGAATGTACGATTGTCAATAATAATAAAAAAAAATCAAGGCCAATGTGATGACTCTAAAAATGTACTGGAAAATGGATCGATTTTGTTATCTCGATAAATAAAGAAAGAAAAAGGACAGGTGGCTCAAAGGCGGGATTGGCTATATAAAGAGAAAGAGGAAAGAGCGAGAAAAGAAAGGTATATGTGCAAATTTGTAATAAAATCGAATAAACAATGAATGAACACGAAATAATTGATGTCATTATTATTGGAGCTGGTTTTGCTGGTTTATCTGCAGCAAGATATTTGTCATCGAAAAATGTAAAATGTATTGTTGTTGAAGGACGATCTCGTGTTGGTGGAAGAACATTAAGTGAAAAATGTCCAATTAATAAATGGAATATTGATTTAGGTGGTCAATGGATTTCACCTTTACAAAAACGTGTTCTACAATTAGTTGAAGAATTTCAAGTGAATTTAATTGAACAAACATGGATTCATCAGAATCCCGATCATTTAGGTGAACATATTGGATTAAAACCATTAAATCAAATTCAAATTCAACAAGTCAATGAAATCGATCAACAATGGGATCAAATGGCTTTACAATTGCCAAGTGTTCAACATGCTTTTCTCTACTCACAATCATCTCTGTGGGCATCGATGTCTGTTCAACAATTCATCGAAGAACATCCATTGGCGAAAGATCAACGAGTTCAACAAGAACTTCAATTACAAATTTTAACTCTTACCGGTTAGTTTTTTTTTTCATTTTTTGAAAATATGAAACGATCTATTCGTTGTAAAGCATGTGATGCCGATCGAGTGTCGTTATTATATTGGTTAATTTTACTTCGATCTGTCGAAGGTGGTTTGAAAAGTTTAGATGATGGAATCAATGGTGCTCAACATTATAAACTTCAATGTGGAAGTCAACATCTTTGCATTGAAATGGCAAAGAAACAACATATTATTTTCAACGAAATTCTTCAAAGTGTTAATTATCAAAGCAAAGATCACATTCAATTAACATTTCAGTCGGGACTCGAACTCAAATGTCGTCGAGTTATTCTTGGATTTTCTCCAACATTATTACCAACAATCACATTTGAACCGTCGTTGCCTTCCCGTTGGAATTTATGTCCAATGACAATGGCTAAATCAATTAAAACTATTTTCATTTATTCGAATTCATTTTGGAAAAATCGAAAAGCGAATTTCATTGACACTCAAGGACCTTGTTCGAATATTTTCGAATCAACAAATCCGAATGCTTTGATCGGATTAATTGTTGGTGAACAAGCGGCATTTTGGAGTGAACAAACCAAAGACAAACTCATTGAATCAATTTGTCAACAATATTCTCGTCTCTATCAATCCGATGATAAACCAAACGAAACATTTGTTCAATATTGGACTAAAGAACATCTCAGTCAAGGTTGTTATGCTGCTGTCTATGCACCATCGGACGTTCGTTTTTGGATTGACAAAAATCAAAGTTTAGTCGAGCAAAGAATTTGGTTGTCAAGTACAGAAATGGCATTGGAATGGATTGGATATATTGAAGGAGCGATCGAGGCAGGACAACGATTTGCTCAACAAGTCCTACAATCGTTTACACCTTTTTCTACTTCGTTGACTTGTCTCTCTTCTCATCGATAATATCAACTTACCATTCGTAATTATTATTTAGATAAAAAAAACGAAAAGACGGAGAAGAAGAAGAAGAAATTGTTTACTTTGCAATGATAAAAAAGAAAATAAATCGTTTGTAGTTTGTTTGTATATGAAGAATGTTATCTTTGTATATAATAACACTTGTCACGTCTGAATAACATTAACGATGATAAGATAGATTCTCTTCGGGTATAAAAACGAGTTACATCGAGTAGAACAAGGCCATTACCATCATTAACAATCATGAAGAAACTCTTCGTATTCATTGTTTTCACTGTATTGATCGTGTCCGTCGAATCATTTCTTGGTGGAATTCGACGAACGTAAGACTTCTTCTTCTTGTTGATTTATTTGATCAATCAACTCAAGATAATTGTTTTAGATGTGAATGTAAAGCTGTATCCGATACAGTTCATTTTCCATTTCATAAATGGTCAATATCGAGTTGTGCATTTTGTTCGTGTTCGAATGCTGCCATGGCTAATTGTGAAAAGGCTTGTGCAGATATGGTTAGAAATTATGCATCAACCGGTTGTGGAAAAACAATTTCAGGATCGAAAACTGTTTATAAATACGATGCCGGAGGATGTGGTAAAGGTGTCGGCAAAGAAGTTTATCGATGTGCTTAAAAACAAATCGTTTTTTTCTTTTCTTTTTGTTTTTGTTCAATTGTAAACAAGCAAAATAGTTTGTGTTTTTCTGTTCGATTGATTGAAAATTAATCCAAAATAAAAAAAAAAGAAGAAGTTAAATCTTGTCGATTCCTTCTTTTTTTTCCTTCGTGACATGATTAACTTCCGTTGGTGTCATAAAGCATTAACTAATTTACACAGATTTTTTTATGGACTTTTTTCACCATGCAATCCGATTTACAAACGTCACGGAAGCAGAAAAAAATCTCTGTATACTCGTTTTTTTTTCTTCTTTTTCTTCTTCTTCTTCTTCTTCTTCTTCTACTTGTTGTTGTTCGTGTTTCTCATTCATCAATCGGGAAACGAGAAATAACGATCAACAATCTTTGTTTTGCTTTTTCAAAATTATTCAACAACAACATCAAGTAAAAATCAATTCAAATTCAACATTTCAATCGATTTCTTTTTTGTTTCGATCAAATTGAGATGTCTTTTCTAGTTTTTTTCTTCTTTTCCTTGTTGAAAGAGTAATAAAAAGTGAAGGTGTCTCTTGTTATTTCTCTTGTGAATTGAGAAGATTGAGTTGGGAAGACACAGACGGCTGTTTTAATTTGTTCGTCTTCGTCGATTTCAGTGTGTGAAAAGAAGAAGAAGAAGAAAAAAGTACGGAGAAAAAAAAAGAAGAAAAAAAAAAGAAGCCGTTTTCTACATTGGATGTATTTGTCGATGAAGACGATAATCATGGAGAATATTGTGCGTTGAGAAGAAGAATTAAAGCGGAAATGACAATAAAAGAAGTTGAACGATGATTTGTTTCGAACTTGTTGACGAGAATGAATTGAGAATAGAGATTCTCGATTTGAACAAGAAACAAACAAACAATTAGAGATAACAGATCTTATTCACTTTATTTTGCTTGATTACACTTCATTATTCTCACTTAATAACATCGTTTTCTATTTATTTATTTATTTTTTTTTTCAAATCGAACGAAATCGTTTCTCTTTTCTTTGTGTGACAAAACAACTGTCGGAAGTAACTTCGTACATTACTAATTAAATCATTGGTTTTCTTCTCTCGTTTTCTCTCTCTCTCTCTCTCTCTCTCTTTCTCTCTCTTTTCTTGTTGCTCAATTCTTTGGATCAGTGAAAACGATCTTTGAAATGTTATTTTCATTAGAAATCTCTCGAAAGCAAAAAGCAGAAACATGTTCTAGCCTCGAGGAATTCACGTCCACACGCACATATCAATTATAATATAGACAAATCGACACAAATAAATAACATGCATTCATAGAGAGCAACTCTTACTTTTCCTTCTTTCTCCGATAGACAGACTAAATAACAACACACTACAACGAGAAACGAGAAACTATCGATTTCTATCATTTTCTCATTAATATCCATTCGACAGACACATCGATGACACTCCAGGGAATTGCAAAACTCAATCTATTTTAGGTTAACGTTCAATTTCGCTTTTACTTCAACAACTCGACAACGATGAACTATTCAAACAAACATTTGCACTTCAATTCCAAACGAACAGGTTTTCTTCTTTCTTTTTTCTTTTTTTTTTTTTCAAAAGCATACGGGTGAATGGAGAATATTAAATAATTGTTATTATTAGTTTATACTTCAATTAAAAAGAGAAGAAGAAGAAGAAGAAGAAGAAAACGTTTTCTTTCTTTTTTTTTTGCTAGGTGAAAATGTTGACGATGGAGAGAATAAAAGTGAGATGGAAAACATTAGAAATAAATCATCATCAAATAGAAGTACAAGCAGATGTCAAGATAAATCTTTATTAAGAAAAACAAATCGAAGATCATTTTCATCTTTTGTTTGTCTTCGAGAGACAAATCAAACAAACATTTATTCTTCTCTCCAAAATTTATCATCTCAACCATCGCAACAACATCTTCGCACTAATCCAAGCGAACAATCCATTCGAATTATTCAAGAAAAAGATTTTCTTCGCACCAATCTCAATTCGACCACTACTCAGATCGAACTCACTTTGCCTCTACTCACCAGCACAACAGCAGCAGCAACAACAACTCATCGTAAGAAGTATCTATCTAAAAGTCCTCAAGGTGAATTCACTCTTCCAACGAATCCACCGATAACAGTCACTATTCAATCGCAAAACAATCATTTCAATCCGTCGAATGAATCTTTCATCGATAAAGAAACAAGTTTTCATGACGATCAACTCTATTCACCTGAACATTTACGTTTGAGAAATGAACAACGATCAAGTTTAGATCCATCATTGAAAGGAACATCGGCAATTGTCAATTATTTTATGGATCTATTGAAACCAAGTGATAATAAATTAGCAATGAAACTGTTTGGAAGTAAGAAAGGCGTTCTCAAAGAACGAATGAGACAACAACGATCGGGTCATTGTATCATTCATCCATGTTCGAACTTTCGTTTCTATTGGGATTTAATCATGTTAATTCTTCTCATAACAAACGTGATCGTTCTTCCAGTGGCAATCGCATTCTTCAGTGAAGAAATCAATTCTGCACGATGGATTATTTTCAATGTTATTTCAGATGCTTTCTTTCTTTTCGATATTGTTGTGAATTTTCGAACGGGCGTTCTCAGAAATGATTATATCGATGAAATCATTTTAGAACCTCGATTAATTGCAATGCATTATATCAAAACATGGTTTATGGTCGATCTTTTAAGTTCATTGCCAATAGATTATTTATTTTTATTCTTCGATTCGGGTGATCATTCAGGTGGTTATTCTATTGCACGGACGGGACGTGCCATCAAAGTCTTACGATTAGTTAAATTATTGTCTTTACTTCGTTTACTTCGTCTATCACGTTTAGTCAGATATATTCATCAATGGGAAGAGGTTAGACTTTTCTCTCTTGACTATTTTCGATTGATTTCTTTTTTAGTTTCTATCAATAGCAAGTATGGTCATGAGAATTTTAAATTTATTAGCATTAATAATTCTGTTGGCTCATTGGAATGGTTGTTTACAATTTATGATTCCAATGTTTCAAAATTTTCCTTCCGATTCTTGGGTTTCAATGAATGGTTTACAGAATGCTCCTTGGGTCGAACAATATACAGTTGCATTATTCAAAGCACTTTCTCATATGTTATGTATTGGTTATGGTCGATATCCTCCTCAATCTTATGTTGATATGTGGTTAACAATGCTTTCCATGGTAACTGGTGCAATGTGTTATGCAGTGACAATTGGTCATGTTTCGGCACTTGTTCAAAGTTTTGACACGTCTCGACGTCTTTACAATGAAAAATTCAAACAAGTTGAAGAATATATGGCATGGAGAAAATTACCACGAGAAATGCGAAATCGAATCTCGGATTATTATGAACATCGATATCAAGGCAAAATCTTTCATGAAGATTCGATTTTAGTTGAATTATCCGAACGATTACGATTGGATGTGATTAATTATAATTGTCGTTCGTTAGTTTCTTCGGTTCCTTTTTTTGCCAATGCAGATCCAAATTTTGTGTCGGATGTTGTGACTAAATTACATTTCGAAGTATTTCAACCAGGTGATCAAATTATTGTCGAAGGAACAATTGGCAATAAAATGTATTTTATTCAAGAAGGAGTTGTCGATATTATCAAAGCCGATGGACAAGTTTTGACGACTCTCTCCGATGGATCGTATTTCGGAGAAATTTGTTTATTAACACGAGCTAAACGTGTAGCAAGTGTTCGTTGTGTGACCTATTGTAATTTATATTCATTGGATTCGAGTCAATTCGAACGTGTTCTCGAATCTTATCCGTTAATGAGACGAACAATGGAATCGGTGGCTGCTGAAAGACTTAATAAATTAGGCAAAAATCCGTCGATAATTTCGACTCGACATGATTTGAAACGAGATGCTGCTGTTTTAAAAGATATGATCGATCGTGTAACACCACAACCATCGAGTGATTCATCATCGGACAGTGATGATGATAATCAATCCAATGATTCAAATGGAAATAAACGAATTCATTTTAAATCATCTTTAGCTCATTTACATGATGAATTCAAGAAATCATTTATTAACAAACGTTTAAGTCATTCGACAAGAAAATCTTCGAATGATGAAAAGAAAATGAAACATTTAACACGAGTCTATTTAGATGCACCCAATTCGAATCAAATTAAAAAGTCTCCGTCCATTCCTTTTTCGATTTTCAACAAAAATAATACGTAGACATACGACACTTTCCTTTTTCTTTCTCTTTCTTCGTTAAATCTTATCGAAATAAACGGTCATCTGTTAAGCTTCATTGAACATTGATAATGTTTCGCTTGTTTTTTTTATTTTTATTTTTCTACTAGAATTCAAACGAAAAAAAAATGAACGAATATCAATGGTTGATTAAAAAGAAAGACAAAAAAGAAAAGAGAAAATGAGAAAAGAGTTCTAAAATTGTTGTGGTGGCATAAATGGATAATTCGGTTGAGGAAACATCATTGGCCATTGAGCTGGCTGTTGTTGTTGTTGATTCCAAAAGTTCGGTGGGATTTGTTGAGCAACAACAGGTTGAGAAGCAAATGGATATTTCGAAAGATCATAAGGTGCCATTGGAAAACGCATTTGTCCTGAATAATAATTGGGTGGCATTGCATTGAGCATGGCTGCTGGATTCATAAATGAATTTTGACCTGGATAAAATGATGATGGAACAACATTGTTAAATGTTGGTGGTGGTTGAGACATTGCTCGATGTTCATTGCCATGTTGACGAACTTTCGATGAACGACGATGCGATGATTTCTCAGGAACATTATAATGTCGTTCATATTTATTTACCTTTTCAACTTTATCATTTTTACCACTATTAAATAGACCCATAACTGTATAGATTTCAACGCTACTTGCTGTACTAGCTGACGAAGATCGACTAGGAGAGGCCAGTCTGCTTTATACTAATGATTACAACAACTAAATGAATCAACGTTTGTCCTCTCTCTTCTCTCTTCTCTCTTC
>ERZ778023.1593-NODE-1593-length-34409-cov-51.710747_pt1 | contig 34409 bp, 8 predicted proteins | sample MGYA00375753_ERZ778023 | MGnify/ENA primary metagenome ERZ778023 (study PRJEB29350, sample SAMN05389822) | bioreactor metagenome | isolation source: Ammonium sulfate bioreactor | place: South Africa: University of Cape Town | collected 2014-04-04 ... | reverse complement strand
AGAAAAAACAAAATAACTCATAAAACCCTTTTTTATTTTTAAAAACCATCACAATCAACCTTTCCAAACAAACCTACAAAACCAAAACTCCGGGCCCCTTATATAAGAACAAAAATTTTCACACAACAAAAACAATGTCGGAAGTAGGATTCGACCTACGAAGCGTTAGCGCAGAAGATTTACAGTCTCCTTACTTTACCTCTTGTATATCCCTCTCACATTATCTCCGTATAATCTTTGCAACAAACCTTTTTATTAAATTTCAACCTCAATTTATAAGCAAAAAAAAAATCAACGGCATCCTTCTAACTCTTTGCACAAATAAATTATATATATATTTTGAGTATACTCTATTTTCTCTATCGAAATTTAACACCCTTTACATGCAATTTTATACGTTGCATATATCTTCTGCCTCAGCATCAATATCACCTATATACTTCTCTTGTACCTTACTCAAAAATCAATAGGCTTAATACCATATTGTCCCAAAACTGGAGCAAGCATGTCCCAGTTTCTCCATCAAAAATTTTGACATATAACAAGCCCTTTTTAATTTAATCGACCTATAATTACACTTACCCTTACATACCATTCCTGTCACACAAACACATGAATCTTTTTAAAATATAGTTTAAATCTACCGCAACAATAACTTATCACTTCTTCCATAAACATTCCTTTCTAATATTTATTTAGTTTTACTTGAAAAGTAAAACCAATTTAATTTGGTGTGACCACATAGACCACGCACGAACAACATCCTTTCCACATAAAAATTAAATTCGCGCATCAATTAAAATTAACACAAGGAATAGGAGTCGACCTATATCGTTAACTTTGGAGGTTAAATTTTACCTTTAAACTATCCTTAAACTCACATTATATACTCCAGCAACAGGTTCCCCTACACTACCTTGTTACGACTTCGTCCCGTTACCAACTTTGATCAAGACAGCTTTAGTAATTTTGTATAGTTTCCTTGTACTACAAGTATGAATACAAAAAAACATCATTATATATCCTTACGCAAAACGAGCTCCCATGACGTGACGGGCGGTGTGTGCAAAACCAAGGAAAATTCACCGTACCATTCTGATGTACGATTACTAGCGATCCTCCTTCATATTCTCGAATTACAGAGAATATCTGAACTTAGACATATTTTGTAGATTAGCTTTAATTCACATTATTGCATCTATTGTCAATGCCTTTGTATTACGTGTGTAGCCCAACTTATAGAGGCCATATTGACTTGACGTTACCACTGTCATGTTCTCCTTAAAAACATTACCTTAAGTTTTTAAACCACATTTAAATTTAAAAAAACTTACAGAGTGGGTTGCGCCCGTTGATGAATTAATCCAACATTTCACAACACGACTTAAGACAGCCATGCAGCACCTGTATAAGCTTAATTAATAAATCAATTAAAAAAGTCAAAAGACCACGGGAAAAAAAATAAACGTAACATACATTAGTTGGTAGGTTTTGTGCGTATTCTCAAATTAAACCACATATCCACCGCTGGTATGGTTTTCCGCCAATTTCTTTGAGTTTCACCTTGCGGCCGTAGTACTCAGGTAGAATGTTTACGCGTTAACTTACTACATAATAAATTATATAATTAACATTCATCGGTGAAGCCTAGACTACTAGGGTCTCTAATCCTATTTGCTACTAAGCTTTAGCGTCTCAATGTCAGTTTATTACTTAACACCGCTTCCGCCAAGTGCTAGTCTTTTAAATATTTGAAATTTTCACTTTACACTTAAAATACTGTTGTTTTATTAATACTCAAGCCTAACTGTCCTTATTATACCCTTTAACACTTTCGCTAAAGAAATTTTATAATAAGCAAATTAAGCCATCTACCCGCGTTTTACACCCATTAATCCGAATAACACTTGTTCCCTCCGTATTACCGCGACTGCTGGCACGAAGTTAGTCGGACTACCCTATATTAAATACATCATTATTTTTTAATACACAAGACCTTACGTCCCTCTTTCACAGGTAACTTCTTGGTTCACCCAACATGACCGGATCAGCGTTAACTTGTTGTCCAATATTCATCACTGCAGCTCTTCGGAAAAAGCAGACGTTTTTAATTTCTTGTGAGGCTGATCGTTCTCTCAAACCAGCTAAAGATCGCAGGCTTGCTACACTATTACTTAACAAACTACCTAATCTTCAATAGCTTCAACATAGGCAATTAATCCTTTAACTCAGTATAACTGGACCTCTGTATTAATTCTTATTTATCCTCTCCTGCACACCTCAGCTTCTTTTTATTTTATTTAAAACTTTATAAATAATTAAACATATGAGCTATGAATCTAACGCCGCCAAACTATAAATTCATAATATCCACTCTTCATCATTTATAAACCATCTTAAACCAAAGCCTTTTTTAATATAGCACTAAAACTATACAAAAAGGGCCTCCCCATATAGCATAGCCTTTTAACAAAAAAATAACTATACTTCTAAAAAAACTATTTTTAAAAAAGAAAAAAAAGATAGTTGGCATGTGTTCAACTCTGTTGAAGCATTCACTCGAAGCCAGAATCAAACTCACTTTTAATGTATGTTTAAAAATCTTAATAAACCCTGCTTTCTACGAGACTTGCACTCGTATTCTTAGCTTGAAAACTAATGTCCTGCTCTTAGACGAGAACGGTGGTGATGAGGATCGAACTCACACTCTTTGGTTCGACAACCAATGCTTTACCAATTAGCTACACCTTTAAAACTCAGAATGAAGAGAGTTGACTCTTATCTTTCGTGTCCAAAACGAAAATTTTACCATTTAACTACATCCTTTTTAGACTTAGTTGGAATCGACCAACAACGTTTTTGTATGAAAAAAAAATTATACCATTTACTATAAGTCTTATAACGCCTAATAAAATAAAGGGAGAGAAGGACTTGAACCTTCAACTTTAGGTCATGAGCCTATGAGATACCCATTTCTCCATCTCCTTTATATCACGGTAATGAGACTTGACTCATAAGGACTATGCCATTAGCTTTTGAGGCTACGCGTTTACCAATTCCGCCATACCATGAACGAAGGCCAAAAAATACAATTTTTCAAGTTTATCTTTTTTAAAAAATTAACAAAAGTTTACACCCCAACATGTTTTTTTAAGCACAGTTATTTTCTACACTTTATGTCGCAAATCTTTTTTAAAATTATTTTCGAAAATATAACTACTATCTTTATCTGTGCCAATAAGCATACAACTTGCTTTATACTTATATACCAGTGAGATACATTTCCCGATCCTCTCGTATGAGGGAAATATTTTAACAATTTACCTAAAATGAAGATAGGAGCCGAACTGTCTCACGACGTTCTAAACCCACTCACGTACCACTTTAATGGCGAACAGCTCAACCCTTAGAAACGCTTTCAACTCTAGGACTGATGAGTCGACATCGAAGTGCCAAACGATTCGTCGATATGAACTCTAAAAATTCATTAGCCTGTTATCCCTAACGTACCTTTTATCCGTTAAGCATTAACCATCCTTAAAGAGTTAATTGGATCATTATAACCGACTTTCATCTCCGATAACAGTTTTTTTTTCAGTTAATTATGTATTATCTATTATAATAATATAAACACCACTTTTGTACATCTCCGTTACACTTTTGGAGAGGCCACCCCAGCCAAACTACCAATCATTCACCTTCTCTTAAAAAGATTAGTTTTTTTCTCCATTAAAAATAAAATTTCACGAATTCATCCACAATTAATTATGACATTAAAGCTTCACAGTCTATTATTTATACTATATAAAACAAATATAAAAACATTGAATGAGTATAGTAAGGTGTATAGGGTCTTTCCGTCTATTCACTTTAAAACTGTATCTTCACAGCTAATCCACTTCACTTTATTAATACTGGAGCAGTGGAGAAGTCGTTACACCATTCATGCACGTCGGACTTACCCGACAAGGTATTTCGCTGCCTTGGACCGTTAAGGTTACAGCCGCCATTTATTGAGATTTAAAACACAAGCGTTAACCTGTGCATATTCGTCTTACACATTGGGCAGGTGTCAAACTCTTTACATCTTTTTACAAATTTGCAGAGTCCTAGTTTTTATTAAACAGTCGCTACTCCCTATTCTGTGCCACTTTATAAGCACCCCTTATCCCAAAGTTACAGAGTTAATTTGCCGGTTCCTTCAGTATTATTATTATACATACCTTAACATACTATGTCAATCATCTGTGGCGAAATTGGTACGGTCATTTAATTTAGTTTTTTTCAAAACATAACTCTTATAAACCAACGCGCTAAAAATTAAGCATGTCACTTAAACTAAGGCTTAGATACAAACTAAACCAAACCATCACATTAATTCTCATTTTAAGCTTAGGACCGCCTAACTTTATCAATGTTTAACATTGTACAATTAAAAACCTTTAACAGTATAAATGATTCTTATATCATTTAAAACGCTACTCATGTCAACATCTTAATACTTTTAAACGAATAATACTTGCATACTATCTTTTTTTAAAAGTACACTCTGCTACCATCACTCTGTAATTTCAGTTTTAACTTTAATCTTTTAATTATTGATATAGACATACCCAAAATTGATGAGCTGTTACGCTTCATTAAAAAATAGCTGCATCTAAGCTATTTATCAAGTTCAATACTATGCCACATCTTACACTAAAGTTAATTTTAAAGACTTTAATTGACAATCTGGGCTGTTTCCCTTTCATAATGAATCTTTTCACCCACTATTTGCTTTTGCATATAATTTAAACATTTCAAGTTAAACACGACGCAGTAAGAACAATCTCCCCATTGCCATATAAGTGACTTACGTTTAAAAATATTTATACAAAACCCTACCTAAATAGATTTCGCAGAGAACTGCTATATCTACGTTTGATTAGCCTTTCACCCCTACTCACAGTCGTCTTAATGTCTTGCAACACATACAGTTCGATCCTCCAATAAGTTGTTAAATTATTTTAAATCTGCTCATAGTAGATCACGCAGTTTCGAGTTTTAAGCATTAATATTAACACTTAAATTAGTTGACCCATTATACAAAGGTACAGTACACAGCATTAAAATTATACTGCTTTAATAAGAAAATTTCAAGATTATTTCAAACACTTTTCACCTTTCCTTCACAGTCTTTTAAACTATAAGTCCTTTTTTCTTTTTAGGCTTGTTGAAGGAGACAACATTTTTCTATAGAATTTTCTTATATCTATATACTTTATAATTATATTATATTTCAAGTTTCCTACTTTTTTAAAAACTTTACTTTCAATTAAATTTATTAATGTCCATATAATCACAAACCTCTTTAATATGTTCACTCACCATTACTAATAAAATCATTAATTATTTTATTTAATACAGACACTTAGATGTTTCATTCTCTGTACATATTTACCTTTTCAAACATGTTCCCACCTAGACACAACGCTTACACACGCACATAAAAGCTATAACGAAGTTTCGTTTTATCAAAACGTCTAACAAAAAAAGACAAAGGTATCCATTTTCCTCTTAAAAAACTTCTAAAAAATCTTATTACCAACAAAACACATACAAAAACATAAACCCCCTTTTTAGAAAAAACCAAATTTGCAGCTAAATTAACAACCCCATTTCTCCACATTAGGAATCGACCTAAATCAATGGCTTAAAAGGCCACTGCTCTACCTATTGGCTATGCGCACTTTTTAAGGCAATGAGACTCGACTCATAACTTTGACTTCAAAAACCAATGTTATACCTTTTACTATGCCTTAATTTTTGGCGAACAATAGGAGTCGACCTATATCTCTGATGTCACAAATCAGCTGTTACCTTTACACTATGTTTGTGGAAAAAGAGACTTGACTCTTGACCTATAGGTTTTCAGCCTACCGCTCTCCTCTGAGCTACTTCAAGCTACGTCGGCGTCGGTGCATACCATGTTTTCAAAAATCAAATAAATACATTGACAATTAACGTCTTTGATTTCGGGAGTAAATAACCTAAAATCATTAGTAACCTGTAATTAACTTCCAAACACTTAGGGACATTAATAAATATTTTTCTAGATTTATGAAAATAATAAAATGCAATCTTTTATTAAATTTATGTGAAAATCACTTTTTTTTCTCTTTCCGCATTCTATAAAACTACTATGCTTGCGTTTAAATACTTTACCATCTTTTTAATAAACACATTTGGTATTTATTTCCAAACTTAACTTTACGAACCGTTTCACATTACGTCGTAAATTACGATAAATCAATAACGATAATGAGGAAGTATACTCACAAAATCTCATCTTTTTAATAAATATGAGGTGTTGTCACTGGATACTTATTAACCATGCACCATCATTTTTAATCATATGACGTAATAATATGTATTATTCATAAAATTAGCCGCTTGTAAGACGATGCTAATGTTAAAACCTTTTTTAAAAAATAAACTGGATTTGAGAAAATACACGCCTTCCGAATTTATAAATGTAAAAAATTTGATATTTCGAGCATATACTTCCTCACTTTTTCTAATTTTCTCCTGCGTCTATATTTTTTATAAACACGCTTAAATCAAATAAAAACAATTTTTTCCCTTTTTGTTTTTTACGAATGTTTTATTAAAAACACCATCCTATACCAACGAGCTTTACTATATCTTGACCATGATTTATATTTAAATAAAAAGATTCTCAAAATAACCTTAACTTATACTTAAAATATATTAGTTTTCTCCCCTTGTCCCTAAACTTATACAAACGTATCTCAAATGCAAACTTTTTAAAAACGTCAAAAATTACGATACACCCGCTGTTTCTGCCGCCGTAACCGCAAACGCCGACGCCGTTCTGCATCCTTTTTCATTCGTTTTTTTTTAATTCTTACAACATTAAAAAAATATATTAAACAGTTCAAAAAAAAAAATCCCTAACAAACATATTTTCAACCTAATCATCTTTGTCAAACGAAACCCCTTTCACTTATTCCTACGATAAAAATGTAAAATTTTTTTATCGTGCGATTTAATGTTAATACCTCTTTCTTCTCAAACCTTGAGGCTTAAATACGATATACTTAAATTCTCTTTTTTTGTAAACATACTTTATTCTTTTCCTAAAAATTTTTTTTTTAAACGTAAACAGATTAAATAATCTTTATGAATAAACGTATAAAATACAACATACTTTTTCATGATTTTTGATTGCAGTCACAAAATACAAATTTTGTCTTAAATTATTTGCGAATCAGCTATATTAATAATCGGAAGATAGCGCTCACGCAAGCATATACCTGATAAAAATATACTACTTGCGGAAATTTTAACCTAATTTTATTTTTTTAACTACATGTTTTTTAAGCACTTTAAAATTACTAGCAAACCATACTGCCACTTAAAAAAATAACTTTTAGCAACCATTGACGAAATTCTTCCCGACGTTTCACCTTTCTTTTAATTTAACCCTTTTACGTTTGTATTTCAATATACAGAATAAATTTCACGCCGTAAACGCTTATCTAACTTTTTTTTAAGTCGTTTACTCATTTATACGTTAAGTAAACTATTTAGCAGGCATTTCTTCAATAAAAAAATGTACCACACTCTATTTTTATTAAAATAAATTTTACGTAAAAATTTAAAACTAATCGTATATTATATAATGTAATGACAAATTTAAAATATCCACATTTTTAGCACTCATCCTATATATCTTAACATCGACATATTTCTAAATTTAGATTATACCCCAGATATAGGTTCGCAGATATTAAATATCTATTACAATTTTAACCATATTAAAAAATTAACTGTACGCTCAATGCATCCATAGGAACAATAAATCTCATCCATTAAACATTAAAACAAACCCTCACAAGCTAAATAATAAACACATATACTTTTCTCAAAGCACGAATACACATAACTCATTACTTTTTACTCCCCACTATTACCTATCACCTTCCTTTGGAAGTCTTAATTTTTAATTACTCATCATTTACTCATCATCATAACATTTTATAAGATAATAATCACCTTATAAAATTCATTCACAATAACAAAAAATTTCATGGCAAAAATAATACCTTAAATTTAATGCAAAAATCAAAGCCATAACAAAACTGCACTAAGTTGAAACGGTACAAAAAAACTTCAATGGTCATCGGTAACAAAAAAGATTACTTTCAATATACGTAATAAGCCATTAAAGTTATTATACCAAACACAGAAACACCAAACTCACTAACGTAACATTAACACTAACACACCATAAAATAAAGCAATTTTACCGAAAAAACCTAACAGTGGAGGGACGGACCCAAGGAAAACAGAAACACCATATAGACTAAAACAGAGCTGTATTCGCTGAAAACATATTTAAAACGGCCACATTTTATCAAAAACTTCATTATTAAAAACAAACCGTATATTTGTCAGAAACAAAAAATACCAAACATAATAAAAGATAAATTATCAAATAAAGAAACATTAACAAAAATGTTTCTTTATTTGATGAAACAAATCCCAGCAAAAAAAAGCCTGAATTTACAACCATGCTATAAGCGATAATCTTACATGTTTGGTTTGGTAAATTAGGCAAAATTGCCAATTATAATAGATATTAGAGCATTAGATATATTATGTTTGTTCATATACGTCATATATTAAAAATGATGAAGCAAATTATTGAAAGCTGGAAATAATGCAATTTTAGGTATACGTTAAGAAAGAATGTAATTAGAATGGCGCGCCTTCATATACATCAGGAATAACGCATGGAAGGGTACAGCCGCTACTTTAAAAAATAAACTAAACAAGATTAGATCATGCCAAGTTGTATGAAATATTCTTGTTTGGCATATCCATATATATAAATAATATACTATTTATTCATTAAACTTTAAACTGCCTGTTACATGTATATACAGGATATACCAAACAAGAATAAGGCGATATACACGTACCAAAAATAAAATATTCAATCCAGCTTCTGTACTCTGGATTGAATATCTCGCGATGTAATTAATATATATGTTGGTGTGTATAAATTTCTAAACTTAAAAAAAAAAACATAAATCGTTAGCACAATATAACATAAGTAACCTAAAATAGAGAATCCTAATAAAATGCCTACTTCAAAATCAATTTTATATGTTTTGCTCTTGGCGAAGCATATATTAAGCTAATGACAATTATAAATATGTAATATTATTTGTTCAAAAATTAACATTTATACTTTAACCAAAAACCCTAAATTAAAATCCTGTATAAATGCAATATCATTTCAGCCCAAAGGTAGACTACTAGATGAATATTAGGTTCACCCATATATAATCAGATATGATCATGTGTCTCCACGACGTCATACATGAATATATTTATGGCTATTAACAAGATACCTACTAATGCATTAATCATCAGTTTCATCCCGCCATAAGCCACCACCCCTCACAAATCGATTTCTCAGATATTGGGCTCTACTTTAGTTACATCCATTTTTCAATCACATGCCGTGATTCAAACGTCGTATAAATCGTTAGAATATTCCAATCATTCATATAATCCTCATTGTCATACTCACCTAGCCGCCCAATATCGTGGTTGCCATTGGGGAAAGTGTAAAACCGCCCAAGGCTCATTTATCACAGGTTCATCGTCATCACTAACCGCAAAGAAGAATCTGAAGAGTTTTCCTCTAAGTTCACGGGATCTTTTATATTCCTGTGAACTATATAAATACATCTCTTTGATATGGCCTTTAATATCTTCTTCAAAAATAGGTAAGGGCGACAAAGTTAATGTTTCTTGTTCGCTAATAATTTCCGTATCATCCATCATAAGCAATATGACATCACTTTCCTGTGGTTCGTTTTCAACGTGAATCAGTGGGTTAAACTCCCCAAAATCTGGATCAAATCAAAAATCAATAGGGAGTATGGTACCGGAAACAAGGAATAGGTGAATGACCTGGAAAAATCAAAACCTCCTCATAAGCTATGTTTAATCTGCTCTACCAACATTCCAAAATTAACACTTTCATCACTAAAAGTGAATATACTCAAAAATTGAATACACATGAAGGACAAATTCCATTATTAAAATTAAAAAACACATTCACCAAAAATATGCTGTTCTCTTTTTGATGACCATACGTATTTACCATTTTACTTGGTCCACAAAAAATTCTATTAATAACCAAAAAGCATACACAGACACAAAACAATTCCAAAAAGAAATAACAATGTAAAAATTAATTACCAAATTTTAATAAAACCCCCACATTATTAAAAATTCTCCTACAAAATTGATTGTGCCCGGAAAAGCGTATTTGCTAATGTTAAAAATAAAAAAACAAAAGCTACTCAGGCGCTAACAAACTTAAACCACCATAATATTTTATATTACGAGTTTTATACGTTCATATAACGCTCCAATACAAAAAAATACCCTCCTGACACCACCCATGACCTATCATTAAAACAACACTACCTGCGCTTCCTATAGCTGTTAAGTTGCTGCACCCGCAACTACATACTCATATGAGCAATACTAGAATACGCTATTATTTTTTTAATATCATTTGGCGAATCGCTATTAAAGAATATATAAAGCCCCTACTAAACACAATATTAATATAAGAGGAAATAACCAATAGTTAAAGTTCGACTAAATAGGAATAAGTATTTAAACATACCATAAGATCCTACTTTAACAGCACAGCTGCTAATATACAGACCCAATTGTAGGTGCTTCCGTATGTGCTTCTGGCAGCCAAACGTGAAAGGTACCATTGGAATTTTAACAGCAAAAGCCAGAACATGCAAGCTCAAACAAATTTTTCTCTAATAGGAGAAAACCCACATGTTTTAATATATAAAAAATCTGTAGATTGACATGAGAATATATACACATTAATGCCACTAAAAATAACAAACTCCGAAAAGGGTATAAATAAAAAATAAAAAGACGCGTGTATTTTACGCTCACGAGAACCTCAATACCAATAATCAAACCCATCGGAATAAGACACTTTCAAAAAATATATAGAAAAATAACAGTCTACGGTTAAAAACGCATTTATTAGTAAAACTTCTAAAATGACTATAGCAACGTGAGTAGCTTAGCGTTCAAAACTACCTTTCGCATATAAAGCATGCATAAAGGCATCAACAATAAAGTTAAGCTATAAACATTAGACTTAAATTATCAATATATATACTTCATGACAACCTTCAAGAATACTAAAGTCCAAAACACGAGGGCAGCTCCCGGGTTTTGCTGTACTACCAATAAAAAGATGTAAAACCCGCACTCACTAGCACCATCACGCGTAACACACTAAGTCACCAACCATGTCTAAAAATTCCAATACTTAGACCCAAAAGTAACCAATCGATGTTACGGTAGGGAGTATGGGCCCCAAGCGAACATACTTATTCAAAAAAAATCGCTCCATAAAACCATTTTATTTCACCATAGAACTATGTCCATAAACCAGCACACATTCTACATAATCAGCATTTTTAAAATATATAAAATAATTACAACGACGTACTTTTTTTCGTTTTATACCATTATGCATCTTTTTTTTACTAAACATTATACCTTTAATTTTTAATTTTCTTTTTTTAAAAGCATGACTAAATCAAATCTGTATCTTGATCATTTCGTCGATAAACCTTTTCAATCAAAAGCATATAACGAACCCTAAGTACTTTCATGATTTAAGTTTTTTAACAAAAAATGTTAATAAATTACGAAACGCATCCCTTGATTTTCGTTTTTTTTTAAAAAACAACTGAATATGACCATACGACAATTATATATTACTTCACCCTTAATAGTCATGCAGTAATAAAAAAATTATTAACACTTGTTTTTAATTTAACAATAAAATTCGTGAAAAAGCCTTAAAAAATTGTCTTGGTTTTAGGGGTTTCCTAAGAAGCTTCTTTTTTTTCATAGTCGCTTATAAAGCCTATATTTATATATATTTTTTTTCCTCCTTTTTTTTTTCTTTTTTTTAAAAAAGAAAAAATTAATTGGAATTGGCTTTTTTTTCCACCACTTGCTCAGCTTATTTTAAAATAAGCTTCTTTAAATCTCAATCTACTTTTTTCTTTCAAGTGTCTTCGCATGCGGTTCTTTTTAATTTTCGCCAATAAAAGTTATTTCGGTGTTTTTTTTTTTCTTTGCGAACAGAATTTCTTTCCTTTTCCTTTTATAAAATATTTGTTTATAAAAAACATTACTCAAATCATACCCTTTTATTTTTAATTTATCATTTTTACGAAAGCAAAACCTTATCATCCTACGTATACGAACAATCTACGCCCCAGCTTCTTTAAGAAATAAAATTTAATAAATAACTAGGCCAAAGCCTGCGTGCTTTTGTTATTTTCTTAACAAACTTAATGCGAATTCAACGGCTTCTAAAAAACCTATACAACGCCTTTTAACATCCTACCACGCCGTCTATTAAAGCTTAATTTTTTTAAAATTCTATATTTTATTTTTAGCAATAAATATTTAACAGTCTGTCCATTTGTGTGTGTCCTCTGTCCATTTAATGGCATTAAAAATATTATGCGCTTACCTTTGACATGTCTAATTTGCTTTAACAAACAATATAAATTTTTTTTTGTTCATAGTATGAATCAGATATTTTTTTTAATTCATACGCTATATTCCTTAAATATATATCTATTTCTTCAAAATCATAAAGAATAAGAAATTGCGATTTTTTTAATTTTTTAGTTAAAAATAATTTTGCTTGAATCCTTTCATCAATGCTTGTCCTTTTGTAAATTTCGACGCATGTAAATTTTGAAGATCATTACATAAATTGTTTTTTTTTTCCAGCTTTTATTTTAATATTTTTTTAAACTGACGCCAACAAAATAATCCTTTATGCTTAAAAACATTTACACGTCTGCAAGCTTTGATATTATTTATAAAATTGCTTAATACAATTGTTTAGATGAAAACATAAACATTTTTTTTTTTAAACAATTATTTTAATACTAAAAGGTACGCGCATTGTAATATAATGGCTGAAACCAACCAAAATAAATAATTTTTTTCGAAAAAAAAAAATTTTATATCCTAACCCTGTTAGATAAAATTTATTTTAAATATTTTCTGCCTGATAGCTTTTTTTTTTTTTCCGTTATACACAAACTACCGCGCCTACAAATAATTAACTGAACTTTACCTAAACTACTCTTAATAACATACACTAATAGCTCGCCTCCCAATTTTCGCGAACAACTTCATGTGAAGTTAATATACCTAAAGGGTAGATATAAGCAAAACACCCTTAATGGTTGTTTCATTTTTTTATACGAGTAGTTCTTCTATCACTTATTTTTGACAAACGTTTAAATCCTCTTACTGTACTACAAAAAAATATTTGATCGTTTTTTGAGTAATAATAAAATGCTTAATATACCTAATCTTCATAAAATTTTTATTACATTACTACTAAGTCCGATTTTTTACAACAACACTTCTTTTTCTAAGGCGTAAACCTAAAACAACATTACCACAGATTGATCAAAATACGATCGCATATTAAAAACTTTTTTTTTGTAAACCTATAAAATAATTATTATAAAATTGTAATTTCAATTGAAATCTATATATTTTAAAAAATTTTATAACCCATTTAGCTTGATTAGTTAATAAACATCTATACTGACTCTAGATAACCTATATTGCAAGTTGGATAAGAAAGCATCAAATACGCTTTTGTCTAATATTAAAAGGTAATTGGGTATTTAAAAAAAGACTTTTAACTTTATTTTTTCGATTCAAATTTATAAACTAAAAATAACATCTTGCGCGTTTTACAACCAAATATTTCATGCGTTAAAAAAACATAATCCGTGTATGTGAATGAACTCTTTATGATTTTAACTTGTAAAACGATATCCCCATATAACTGCCTTTATTAAAATACATATTTTCCTGTAAATTTTTAAACGTAGTTTTTTTTTACCACCTTCAACACTAAACCCTTTTTTACAAAATAAAAAAATCATTCAAATTTAAAAAATCCGCTTACTAAAAAATCAAGTAATACTTGGCCTTGCATAGAAAACAAATTTGCTTTTTTCAAAAAAAACTTTTTATTACTAAAACATCAAACATTTGCAACATACATAATAATTTATTAATACAACGCGTTCACCTTTATATAATAAATTTTTTGATAACAAGATCGAATTTAACCTTATTCATACGCTATACTATGCCTATAATTAGTTTTATCAAAAATATTTTTTTTTAACATTAAATTAATATTTGTGCTAACGAACTAATTTTTTTATATAAACTTTTAATTTTATTTCACGAAAAATTGGACCAAATATCTCGTAGCGTATGGTAATCTATATTGATTAATTAGTACACTCTATTTTTAAAAGTTTTAACAAAAAAATTTCCCCAGCGCTTTAAGCCTTCGCTGAACATATCAATAAAGCTTGCAAATTTGGCCTTTAGAAATATTTTACTTTTCTTAACTACAACCTTTTATATTTATTTTTTTTAACCACACTGTGACTATTTGCCCAGGTAGAGCCCCTACTCTTTCCGCCATTTTTAATGTTCTTATACAGCACAGAATAAACCACCGGAATTATCAGAAATTTTTAATACCGTTCAACCTTTATCATTTACTAATCGTATATAAGTACAATTACCAGGTAATTTAACTTTAAAGCTTCTGCAGTTTTACAACCCATGAAATATGTGTAGTCAAAATTTTTAGAACAACCGTGCCTGCTTTTAAGAGACAATTTTGTTTGCAACGGCACCTTTACCCCTTCCCATACGTATCCCTTTGGCTTTATAGTTGCCAAAAGGTTGCAAATATATATAATCGAAATCTAAAATAGATTCCGATTTCCTTTTACAAAATTTTAATACTTTTATTAATGCCTCTATATGTTTTGATTTAAGACACATAATTTAGAAGTTTTAATACCAAAAATCCAAATTCATAATTTTTAAAAATTTCTTTATTTTTATAGATAAACGATGGTACTTTCACTGCCCGTTCTCATTTATTTGTTTAATTTGTTTTAATTAAAAAATTAAAATTTTTCGTTTTAACTTTCGTATGTTCGTCAAACTTTAATACCACATACACTATTTAATAAATAACTTTTTTTAAACTTAATCAATACGACCCCCTACAGCTTCAACGGCAAACGTCCCCTAATTTTTCAATAATATGAAGACGATCTCTACGTGAAAACCTTCCACTAAGCAAAAGTTTAAACCCCAACAAATATTTAGCTCAACATAATTTACTAAATTTTTAACCATAAAACGCATTAATCACTTAAAAGGGAACTCTTGAATTGTTTCATTCGTATCACCGATGCTATAAAACCTGCGTTTATGCACTAGATGCTAACAAAATAAGATTCACTTCTACATCATTTTACATAAAAATTTCCTAATACTTCACATAAATAATATTTAAAATACGTAAAAAATTTTTGGTTTAACATATTAAAAAGAATTAATTTTCTAATTTATACCAATGAGGCCTTCTTTGGCGGTGTCTTAACGTTCGTTTAAGTCCTTTACTCGTACTTCATGCGCTTGTAAAATTTTAAGCCTTTTTGATCTTGATATGATAAATTTAAAATTATTTTAGATTTTATACGAAAAATTTTAAAGTCCATTAAAATCAAACCCTTTCGTATCATTTTAATTTTTCTCATGTAAAAAGTAAAAATTTCAATATATAAAAATCTAACATATTAATATAAGCATGTTTATACTACGATTAACGCATCAACAATTATTTCAATAACGACTATGATTTAATCTTAAACTAATAGGATTTACCAGTGAGCCATTACTTTTTAGGTTTTCCTTTCCCTTTAACATTTACTTTTCCCTTTACTTTTTTTTTATTTTTATCTTTTTTCTGAGATTTTATCTTTGTTCGCGTTTTTTTTTTCTTTGAATTTTATTGTTATTATGTAAATTTCCATTTTTTTAGTAAGAACAAATGATGACAATTTAAACCCTAGTATTAAAGGATTACCTACTATACACTGATAACCTTTACCTCTATAACATAAAAATCCATATTATCATGATCTCTAGGTATCACTAATTAGCATTATATATATAATATGCATTAGAAAATTCTTTATTTTTAGTAAATGCAAAATCTAACTTACAAATTTACCTTTTCAAGTAGATCTCAAACAAACTTTTTCTCTTTCTGTACGATGACCTTTTGTATCCTTACCTCATAAAGACACCTTTATCCTGATTTTGTACGCCCACCATGCGGATGATCCACGGATTCATAGCATAACCTCTAACATGTGGTCTTCACCACGATATCGTGTATACCCCGCCTTATGTAAAGCGTATCTTTTATGTCATAAGACATTTAAAATGCCTATCGTAGCCAAACAAAACTACTAACTATGAATTTTTTTTTACTTTTAATTTTAAATACTGCTGTTTGCGAAAACATTCGTGTATATCTTTTGAAAACATCCCTGCTGACGACATACTGATGCACCTTTATTTATACCGATTCTAAAAGTGTAACCAAAGACCCACTCTTAATGTTAAAACATATGTTGTTGAACCCAAATTATTACTTTTACGCCCTAAACCATTTATATAACATCCCCCACAATTAAACCATTTACCGCTAAACTATACTTAAAATACCATTAATATATGATACTAAATTCACCAACATTCTTTTATGAGGATCATAAAGGTGCTGTAAAATATTCCTGTCACATTTCATATATAACGCGAATAATCTATAATAATAATTTTCGCTTAGCAGCACCACCTCTATGTAAACTGTTGTAGCATTATAATTTTTTCCGTTAATCTTTTTTTTTCCTGTATTAAAAAATTCCGTTTTTTTTTCAAAAAAACATTTAAATTACCGATGGTCATCTTCTTCTTTTTCTTAATAATATAGATATTGTTTATTTTCAAACGCTAAGCATGATGCTCAATTTTTTGCTGTAAAGTATAACTTTACCAGCAATTGTGTCTTTAATTTCTCCTAATACTTTAATAAAAACGTTTTTTCTGAACGCTTTTAATAGCAAGCAAAAATCATCTACTTGCCACGCAACAGCTTTTTTTCGTTTTATAAAACAAGGATTTTATAAAGTTTACCAGATCATGTTTTATTTAAAAACCAACGACAGGTACAATTTTAAACAAAAAAAGATTAAAAATTTACGTTGTTTAAAATAAATTTTTAAGAAAGATAATACTTTTACTAATGTATGATGATAAAACTTTTTCTACCTCTTTTTATTAATGATTAAAAAAATATAATATTACAGTCATTTTTTACCCGAAGGTATACCATATTTAGATTTCTTATTATCCTTGTAAAATCTTCTTTATATGAAAAATCATATTTACCTCGTATTAATGAGAACGAACACCAGGTAAGTCGTTTGCTCTTCCTCCTGCACCATAACTTCCGAAAAATTTTTTGAATTATGACCTTGCCCAGGAATATAGCTAATATATGCCTTTTAAAATTTTCACTTTAGCTATTCTTCGTTGTGCCGATTAGGTTTTTTTGGTTTTACTATTCTAATTTTTGCGCAATACCTTTTTTTTGCGGACATTTTCGTAATGCTTAACATTACACATTTTTTTTTTTCTTTTACGACCTTTAATTAATACCATTGATTAACTGTAAACATTTTATATACTTACATAAAAAAAATTTTTCAATTTATTACTAACTATAAATAAACCACATTTCCATATATATTTATATAATCTTTAATTTTAACATTACTCATCCTTTACTACAAGTTTTTAAATTTTTCGCTTTTTTTGCTAAAAATTTCCATTTGTATTACGTAAATGCTTCATCATGTGTCAATAATAATATCTATTTCTTCAAGCTAATACCAACTAAGAATTGATAAAATAAAAAGAAATTTCCAAAAATTTAGTACCATATTTTTTAAATAAATTATTATTTCTTATATTTGCATATAAGGCGCAAATATTTTAGATTTTTTCAAAAAATTAATAATTCAGCTTGGTAAGTTTGTAACATACTGTCCGCTACGTATTTAAATGCCCTTTTACAGCACCATATAATAAAACATTTGATGTTCTATAGGCACAGGTCTATATAAATCCTGATTTAACATTTCGTTAATTGACTTCCTCTTTTCAATAAATTTGCTGTCGTTTCATCCAAATTAGACCAAATTGCGCAAATCCAGCTACTTCACGGTATTGTGCTAACTCAAGCTTTAAAGACCCGCATACTTTTTCATAGCTAATAATTGAGCGCAGAACCTACACGACTAACGGATAAGCCTACGTTAACAGCAGGTTTAATACCATTATAAAATAAATTGGCTCCAAAAAAATTTGTCCATCTGTAATAGAAATAACATTAGTTGGTATATAGCAGAGACATCACCTAATTGTGTTTCAACAATAGGCAATGCTGTTAAAGACCTGCTCCCATACTTAAACTAGTTTAGCTGCTCTTTCTAACAATCTTGAATGTAAATAAAAAACATCCCCAGGATAGCTTCACGTCCAGGTGGTCTTCTCATAATAATGACATTTGACGATATGCATTAGCTTGTTTACTCAATCATCATAAATAATTAAAGCATGCATACCTTATCTCTAAAAAATTCACTTATTGTACACCACTATAAGGTGCTAAATATTGTAAAGGCGCTGCTTCAGATGCCGTAGCGCTACAATAATAGAATATGATAAAGCATCTACAACTTTAATAAACTTACTAATTTAGCATTGAGGATCTTTTTTGACCAACTGCTGTATAATACAATATAATTTTTTAACATCTAATTTCTGATTTTCATTTTTTGATTCAAAATTGCATCAATAGCTATTGATGTTTTACCTGTTTGACGATCCCCTATGATTATTCACGTTGGCCGCGACCTATAGGCACTAAACTATCAATTGCTTTAACTCCTGTCAACATCGGTTCATGTACAGACATTCTATATACAATCCTGGTGCTTTAACATCAACTTTTGCAATTTGTGTTGATTCTAAAGTTAACCATCTATAGGCTCACCTAACGCATTCACTACGCGGCCTAAAAGCTTGAACCTACAGGTATACTTATAACCGCACCAGTTCCTTTAACACGTCTCCTGGCTTTACATATCTTTCATCACCAAACATACAGCACCTATTGTGTTGATATTTAAATTTAACGCCATACCCTTTAATAAAAAAACTTCATTTTTATCAAAAAATTCTAGTGTTTCACCGCTTTAACATGACGTAAACCACTTATAATTGCAATCCCATCTACACTGATAACACCTTACCTTGTGAAATATAGTAAATTTGTCATCAGACCCTGAAAAGAACTTTTTTGCATAGAACACCGGGGCCTTACCATATAAAAAATATGATTCCGACACAAGAAACCTTGTGGCTATGCTTTTAAAAGTAACTTAGGGGAGCGCCTACCACGTACGCGGCAAAGATAAATTTATGATCATTGCCGCATACCTAAATATAAATAAAATAAAAATATGCCACACAACCCCCTCCCTCCCCCCTTTCCCTTCTTCTCTCCAACCACAAAAATTAGAATTAAATATTAGGAAATGCCGAAAGCAGTTTTGATTTTTAGTGTAAGATGTAAACCCTATTTCTTGTGCTAAAAATAAACTACAATTGCTGTCACATGCTTAACTATTAAATTGCTATTAATAATTCATAAATGCAAAGGTCTAATTCTGTCAAAGGTAAAGGTAACATCTCAAAAATAAAACTCTGAAACACACTTCTATAATTCATATTCGGAACGCGCATTAACAGGCCCATTAACTATTTTAGTAACACTACTACTTTTTGTAAATAATCAACATAATTTGCTTTTTTTTCAAAACAGAAACTGCTGGTAAAATTATATTTGATATACCGATCCCTGATCTGTGTGCGTACCATAAAAATATTAAGACTTCTTTTAAATGCGACCTAACATAATTTATATTGTCACTGACACCAACATTTATCATTAAATTTAACTTATTAAAAATAATATTTTGCGATGTACCCCCAGCACATAATTTAAATATAATAACACTTTCATCCTGCAGAATAAGTTAACATAAAATATGCATTTTAGCTTTTTCTAAGAATGATGTTAAATTTCACAAAGCGTTTCCTTAATTGTCGTTATAACTTTAATTTTTAATAACTACACCAATTCTTTCCTTCTAAAGTTGTCAGAAAAAAAGACAAAGATGAACTTATATGCTTAATAAAAAAATTAAATTACAATTAGAGCCTATATAATAAAAATTAGTGTTTTCTAAAAAAGCTTTACGTAAACGAATGTTTAGTAATGGTTCATTAACACGCAATTTACATTTAATAATAAATAATTTTTATTATTATAATACTCATTTAATCTTGCTCCAAATTAAAATTCGAAATTTTTTGAATTTCTTATCAATACCTCGTAAAAATGATGACCTAACGCCTGAAAAAAAGCCTTAAGCTTCAAACCAGTATCCAAATCTAACTAAAATTTGAAATTGAACTTTGGGCAAGATATTTTATTTTGTTTAAAAGTAAACTTGCAATATATTTTTATATACCTTCTTCAAAAAAAAAAATACTGCTTCCCACTGCACTTATATTTTTTTTTTAACAGTTTGTAGAAGGAAATAAAATCCGATAACGTCGAACGGATCGAAACAAAATCTTGTTTTATCACTAATAAACCAAACCCTATGCCATAATCATAATACGGCAATATTCTCATTATACGCGCCCTCGCGTTTCCACTAAAATTTTACTTCCTGTATAATCAAAAAAATCAATATGCTATGTTTTCTTAACTCTCAAGATCTAACATAAATGCATATGGCTTAGAGTTGAAGCCCCTACTGGACATAAATCATCACATTACCCGATACTCCAGCTTCAAAATTTTATCTATATAAAATCCTATTTCCATCAATGACCACGACCTAAAACACCTAAAGCTTCATTCCAACAACTTCACTTGCAAAACGCACGCACGCGTGCAATGTATACATCTATTCATCACGTTTTAATTAAAGGCCCAAAATTTTTATTTGTAACGCCCTTTTATCTTCATAATATCTTCCCCTATCGCTACCTGCATAAACGAAATATCTTGCAATCACACTCTCCCCCTTGATCACAAATAGGACATCTAAGGGATGATTAATTAACAAATATTCCTAACAGCCTCTCGAGCTTTTTTCACCTTCACAGTCTCGTATATAACACCATATGTGGTAAAATATTCAAACCACAGCTATTACAGGTTTTATAGATTTTAAATCTTCATTAAACAAATACGACAATTACCGCTATACTTAATTGCTCATGAAAACAAAATCTAGGATTTGCAAACGAATAACAAACATTAATTGTAAAATCGTATAATCTTCTTCTACTCTAAATATTGATCATTAACAAGAACTGTTTTCATTTTTTATCTATCATTTCACCAAACACAATATCCTGAGTACCTATAATTGTAACAACATCTGCATCAAATGATTTACAGCCATTGCATTTAAAGATTGCAATGAAAAAAACCAGGTGACTTAATCTTACATCTATAGGTCTATTTGTATTATCAGAACCAAAAAAATACCAAACTCACCTTTAGGGCTTCTACACTAGCGTAAGTATAACTTTTAGGTAAGAATAACCTTCAGTATACATTTAAAATGATGAATTATAGCCTCCATACTATACCTCATATTCTGCGCGAAGGCACTCAAATTTTTTTATCCTCCGTCTGACTGCACCATATGGCATTTTATTTATAACTTGGTAATTATATTTATACTTTCACGCATTTCATACATCCTCATAAGTATCTTTCATAGCAATCTCCATTTTTTCCGTTACAATATTAAATTTTAATTTTTGATATACATCATAAGGCATGTCTTACGCAAATCTCAAGCTAAACCAGTACTTCGCACATTACACCACTATAACCTCACTGTAAAGCTTGTTGATACGATACTCTCCTATATTTACCAAACGCTCTTTTCAAATTTTATTATTTGTTAATATCCTTCAATCTCAGCTATCTAGAATCAAATTGCTTACAAAAACCATAAACATCTTTTAATACCCTATAGGTATATCCCTTGCCACCCCACCAGGCCTACAATATGCAGCATGCACCTTGCACCAGAAACTCGTTCATAAAGTTCTATAACTTTTCCCTTTCTTCAAAACCCCATAAAAATGGCGTTAAAGCACCACATCCAAAGCATGCGTCGTCACGGCTAATATATGATTTAAAATACGAGTTATTTCTGCAAACATACTCTGATATACTTAGCACGTACAGGCACCTCCACACGCAAGCCGTCTCAACCAACAAAGAATAACAATGTCTTGAGACATCATTGATACATAATCTAATCTATCAAAATAAGGAAGGCTTGAGTATATGTTTTATACTCTATTAATTTTTCAGTCCACGATGTAACAATCCTATATGTGGATCTGCCTTTTTTACAATTTCCCCATCCACTCTAACACTAAACGTAAAACTCCATGAGCGCAGGATGTTGTGGCCCAAAATTCATGTTAAACTTTTTTAACCATAAGCACGTTCACTCATACAAAAATATTACTAAATAAGATCTTCTCAAGGACTCTCAAAGTAAAAACGCGATACTCTTGCGCAGTTCGACCGGCTCATAAACTAAGTTCCTTTTTCATCATCATATCTAACTTCTAAATATCCTGTTAATGGAAAATCTTTTCTCAAGGATATCCTTCAAATCCATAATCTGTCAAAATTCTACGTAGTCAGGGCTTTGTAAAAAAAAAACTCCAAACATATCCCAAGCTTCACGTTCGAGCCAACAAGCACTTTTAAAAATATTATAATAAGATACCAAATAATCTATTTCTGCAACATTTATAAAAAAAAACCACGTAAACTATACAATAAAGAAAATAAATTATAATTATTTGAAATCTAAAATCTCGACGAAGCCATCAACAACTGTTATATCATTTAAAATTTTTAATCGTAAAAAATATGTATTTTTACAAAAATGTAAAAATGACAAAGGCCTGGCCACTTGAAATCAAGCTCACTTGATCTTTTTTTAAAAGTCCAGCAAGCATATAATACCCCACACAATTTTTAATTAAAAATACCTTTAAAAAATCTATTTCATATTAATGCACCTTTAACCCATTCATACATAAATCCTATAACAGAATACCTAAAAATAAACTTAACAAAGTCAATCCTAACATATGTGTTGATTCATAAACTTGAGTTCACGGTACAACACACATAATTCTAAATCAAAAATAATAAATAAAATAGCACTAAATAATATTTAATATCAATCTTTGCCTTGAATCTTCAAAAGGTTGAACCCACATTCATATGATGATGTTTTTTCAACGTCACGTTGGTTATACACCAATGCAAAAGAAACATAAAATAGAGTATAGTTAATACTAAACTTGCAATAATAAACATATTACAAGCTTATAATCATTTAAATTTTCATAAAATGGTTGTTTTAAACAAAATGGTATTTACGTCTCTTTTTTTACTTTAATCCTAATCTTATTGACGCGTCTAGTCAACGCACCGAGCAGAAGTATTTAAAAAAAACCTATTTATTTTACGACTTCTTTTTGTCTGTCGTCGATTACTATAAAAAACATAAAAAATTGACTTAAAGGCCATTATATTTTTCAACGGCACCATCACCTCCGTAGCGCGCCGAACAAACATTATAGTTTCAACCTTAAAATAAAAGTACTAAACCTTCTTTAAAAATTTCGTGCACATATTTTAATAAAAAAACATTATAATGCTTCGAATCATACAATTTTTGATAATTATACCTATTCAATCATAACTACTAACTTGACCTATAATAATTAATATAATTGTTGCTATAACAAAAGTTATATTAACAGCATACAAGCATCTGGTCCATTCGACCCCATGGTACTACATAAAATACCATAAAAAACTCCTCAATAAGACCATCTCATAGTAATAAGATCCCTTTTAATATCGTTAAACATCTGTATGTAATAAATTTAATTGTATACAAAAGTTAAGAAAATATTTCTTTTTAAATTTCTTCATGTAACATTGTTAAATTTTTTTTCAACATCCCGTAAGGTGAAACAAATACATAGTGATTAGCATCACGCCAACAAATTTTATAATAATAATAAATATTACGCCATTTAGTATGTAAAGAAACCAAGGTTCCTCAAAGTTACGTTACTTTTAAAATACTTAAAAAATAAACCAAACATTCAATACCGAGTTGCGCATTCATCAGGGACATCACTAAACTAGTTCAATCTTTTTATCTAAAACATATCGAGTTTCATTTATGCTTTCGACCGTAAACGTAAAATATTTGTTAACATATTTTCTGCTAAATTACTACCAAAAATTAAAGGTAAAATTACATACTTAGCGCAAAATATAATCATAAACTATTAATCAAATTAAATTAATAACATTTATATACAACACACTATCTATTGTGGCATGAATTAATGAACATATTATACATATCTTTAATATAAATTATTGTTAAAACAATAAAAACATAGTTTGTATAAACGCAATACAAACTTCTGAACCGTAATTGACAAAATAATATTAAAGGTATGATGGTTATCGCAACCGACATTTTTAATTCAAAAGTATATTAAATCCTACAATAATATGTATCAAAGTATGACCGGCCAACATATTTGCAAATAAACGTATGCTAAACTTAAAGGTCTTATTAAAAATGACATGTTTCTATTATAATCAAAAACCTAACAATGGCATATTATTTACATTACGCGGTACAAAGAATTTAACAAAATCTAATTTAAAATTGTCAAATCCTACAGAAATAATACCTATAAATGAAACATGCTCAAAATAAAAGTTACACAAGCTTGACTTGTACAGTAAATCCATATGGCAATAATCCTAAAGTATTTGAAAACAAGATAAGCAAAAACAAGGTTGAATTCATGGAAAAAATTTAACACTTTCACCTTATTAATAGAACGTAAAAATGACAATACCAACAAATAATTTCACCACAAATTACGACAAAAATAGAAGGTATTACAAATGATTTTGACATGCAGAAACAATCGTCAATATTAATAATCATACGTTTACAAATGTAAATGACTATTTGTAAGAAATAAACTTCAGTCTATTTTTCCATAAGATATAAAATTTGAATTCGAAACTGCTCTAAAGGGCTTCCATAATTAATTAAAGTGAAATTTCTTCATGTAAAAATCACTCTAACCTTGCAAAGTATATGAGTCCACAACCCATAGCTCAATTGGCATAAACCCATGGTTTACTCCACATATTCACTACACTGCCCATGAAAAATTCCACTGGTTTTTAATAATAATGAATTTGGCTTAAGCGGCCAGGAACTGCATCACTTTAACACCACATGCAGGGATTGCCCACTATGTAATACATCATCTGACGTATTAATACAGAAATTGGCGTGTTTTTTGGAGAATTAATGCATTATCCGTTTTTAATAAACGTAATCGCCCTTCACTAAATCAGAATCTGGCACATATATGCATCAAAAAAGGCAATTTTAAATGGTTTGTACTCATGCCTGTAACTTCATATGACCATATCACTGATGGCCTATAACTTTAACCTTATTTTACTTACTGCTATTTCATCAATAGCGAATAATAACGCAAAGGAGGAATTGCTATTAACAATAAAATAAGCTTGGTATAACGGTCCAAATAATTCAATCCAAATACCACTTTTTAACGTAGACCATTGATATATAAAAGATCCTCTTTTATAATATTCTAGATCGTCACGTCCATCAAAAATACGTGATCTTATAATTTTATAATAAGGCATTCAAAATATGATTCTGAATTTTTATCTCATGCATGATGCCTTATTAATTTTTGATCTATTGCGTCATATCAAAGTCTTTTAAAATTAAAATAAAAAAATGAAGCACTATAAATAAAATCATGCTTAAAAAAAACAATATATGATCATGTAGATCTACTATACCATACATGATCGGGTTATCGGGTCGTGGAACGACATCTTATGCATACTACTTTCGTTTCTGCTGTACCTGTCGTTCCATCCACCATTTTTCAGCAATTAACCTTTTTTCATTGTGCTGTTGTTGCTGCCATCATTTTTCTAATCTTGCACGGAAAATAATAATTAAAGCAAATAAAACCACATTCAATGTAGAAAGAACATTTTCATTTCAACGTAAATGAACTTGCTTTAACACGCGTAACATAACTTTATAAATTCAGTTTCCGTAAAAGGTACTTCTTCTGTCGATAAATCCATACTAAACTTTTACCTATAAGATATAAAACCATAAAACTCCACAAAAAGATAAAAAAGACCTCAAGAAGATACCGCATTCCAAAAAGCGTATGCATCTGGGTAATCTGGATTCGTCTAGGCATCCCAGCTAAGCCAGAAAATGCATAGGAAAAAATGTAATATTAACACCTAAAAAAATAATACAAAAATGACTAAAGATCGTTTTTCCTTAATAACATACCTGTAACTTTCCAAAATCAATAATAAAACCCAGAAAAAAAAGCAAAACAGCACCCATTGGCAGTACATAATGAAAATGTGCACTACATAGTAAGTATCGTGTAATACCAATCTAATCCTGCATTAGATAAAACAATCCTGTTAAGCCACCTATAGTAAATAAAATAATAAACCTAGTGTAAAAATAAAAGGCGTTTTAACCGCAAATTGCCACCTCATAACGTTGCCAATCAGCTAAATATTTTTATCCTGTTGGAATTGCAATAATCATTGTAGCTGCCGTAAAATAGGCTCTTGTATCTACATCCAACCTACAGTATACGTATGATGGCTCAAACTACAAAACCTAAAATACCTATAGATACATAGCATATACCATACCCGTATATCCAAAAATATATTTGCCAGAAAATGATGACATAATTTGACTAACAATACCAAATCCTGGTAATATTAAAATATAACTTCAGGATGACCAGGAAACCAAAATAAATGTTGATATAAACAGGATCTCCCCCTCCTGCTGGATCAAAAAACTAGTATTAAAATTACGATCTGTTAAAAGCATAGTTATACCACCAGCTAAAACGGTAAAGATAACAATAACAAAATAGCAGTTATAAATACTGCTCAACAAATAAAGGTAATTTAAAAAAGTCCATCCCTACAACACGCATATTACTATTGTTGTTATAAAATTAATGGCCCCTAATAAAGAAGAAATCCAGCTAAATGTAAGCTAAAAATTGCTAATCAACAGCACCACCTGAATGTGAACAATTCCGCTTAATGGAGGATATACAGTTCACCTGTACCCGCCCCAAATTCAACTAATGAGATGATAATAATAAGATTAATGATGGTGGCAATAATCAAAAACTTATATTATTTAATCTAGGAAACGCCATATCTGGAGCCCTATCATAACAGGCACAAACAAATTACCAAAGCCTCCTATTAAAACGGCATAACAAAAAAAAATATCATTAAAAACGCATGTGCAGTTATTAAAACGTTATACATTGCCAATTAGAATTTAATAAAACAGACCCGTACCCGATAATTCAAATCTTATTAAAACCGAAATAACAGTCCTAATAAACCTGCAAACGCCCCAAATATTAAATATAATATACCTATATTTTTATGATCGTAGATAATAATCAAACACGTCCCACTGAACTAACGGTTATTTAGAATAAAAACAAACCCAAATACTCTTTAATTCTTTTTCTCATCAACAACCATACAAACTATAAAGCCGATCACCCACCAGATCAGCATAAATAAAAACATATAAAACTAACCATACACATCAACGAAATGCCAATACCAATCGCCATTTCAAACCCGACATGATGCTTCGGTAAGAATGTTCCTTTTCCATTCTATGAAAACATACGGCCAAAAATATTGTCCTATCAGAACATGTAACCCATGAAATCCTGTTGCTACATAAAATGTTGACCATAAACTCCATCATTAATATAAAATAAGCATTATAATATTCCAATAGCTGAAACATGTAAATTCCTCTCCCAAAAGTAACGTAATTGCTAAAAATACATAGCTTCATCAGTTAAATGAGCATCTTCTTTTAACGAACATTTTCTGGTCAATCTAATTCACGAGGATTTATTCATTGTCATGAAACGGTCAGCGACCTCCATAATATCTCTTTTCAAATCTTGCTTTTCACATACCTACAGAACAATACATGCATGACTATACGTACTGTCAAACCAGATACTATTAATATGATAGTATTTAAAAGAGGTAATGCAATGGATTTAACACATTAATACCCACAGGAGGCCATACTGACCTAAAGCAATGCTAGGAGCAAGACTGCATGAAAAAACGCTCAAAAAAATGAGAAAAAAAACATAATTTCAGAACTATAAATAGAATCATACCTATTTTTAACCCACGAACAACTTTAGACGTATGATACCCATATAAGTTGCCTCACGAATAACATCGCGTCACCACAATCAGCAACAGCAATAACTAATACAAAACCTCATTGAAGCAACGAAATACCATAAAAATCATATTCAAAGAATGTAACTTCATAACAGCCCCTACAGTTATACCAATGCTGCAGATGCACCAAAATATGGTCATGGACTTCAGTTACAATATGAAAAGGGTGTGTTTGTACCCACTAAACACATATTTCATACTAATAATTTTTTCTAACCGAAATAACGTTGTGGAGTCGTCATTTATCAAATGCATTTTAATGTTAAAAATAAACTCATTATTTTTTACCACTCTAAGGGCGTCGGAAATAAAAAACTTGGTTCTGATGACGATGTTCCAAAGCAACAACACTTAAAATAATAATACAAAATAATATCAAGGATAAAGGTAATAATTTAATCACCCTATTGTCATTAACTGGTCAAATCTAAATCTTGGCAATGTTGCCCGAATTAAAACAAACAAAACTAATAAAATTCATGTTTAATAAAATAAATTCACGGACTTGATCAGCTAAATAAACATGACCACCAAAAAAAAAACAAACCATTAGATTACAGACATAATTATATTCCCATACTCTGCTAAGAAAAAGAGGCAAAAGTAATCGACGAAAATTCAACGTTATACCGGCAACTAATTCCGATTCAGCTTCTGGTAAATCAAAGGCACACGCGCAGTTTCCGCAAGACTACCAATAAAAAAGGTACCGCTAAAGGTCACAAAGACAAAATCAAATTTCATTCTGAGCATAAATAATTGTTGATATATTAAAACTCCTGCTAAAAACGCAATTACCAAATAATTGTTGATGTCGTCAATTCATAACCTACATTTGCGCAGACGCTCTTACTGCCCCTAAAAATGAATACTTAGAATTACTTGCTCAGCCTGCGCTTATGAACCATAAATATTCAATCCTAAAATAGCCAGTATATATATACCCCTAAATTTAAATCTGTTAAAATTCACCATAAACAGGTGTAAAAATAACTCACCCTATTAAATTTAAGATAGCATAATCATAGGCCCTGCTAGAACAAACTTGTATAAGCCCGTGAGGTATAGTTATTTCTTTTAATATCATTTAAAAGCATCAGCAAGTGGCTGTAATAACCCAATACACCTACTTTATTAGGACCTTTACGCTTTTGTACAGCCGAAGAATTTTTCGCTCAAGCAAAGTTAAGTATGCGATAAGCAATATCATAATCAACAAATTATAATAATATATATATTCCACATTAAATAATCATGTTTTATATTTCTCGTACTTACGCTGTATTCAGCCTTTACGAGCTTGCGTGCTACTTGAACACGTGACTCTATTCAGTGCTGAGGCACAATGCTATTCTTACTCTTTTACCTTCCGACGATAAATAATACGACCCCAAAATTTAAACCATAATGTTATAAAAAAAGTTTTATTTAAAGGATTATGCTTAAATAATCTATTATATTAATATATTAATAAATATTAAAAAATAAATAAAATAAAAAAGCGTAAAAATTGACCTAAATCCAAATAAGGGACTTCTACAGGCTTGCCCCCTAACCAACCTAAAAAACAGGCTAGCATTACAAAGCTTCAAAAGCCGCTTTATAAATTTGTCTAAAAACATTTGTTCGAACCTTTCCTTTAACTAGTACGGTAATAAAATAAGAACTATATCGCAAGCGCAAGCATACTTATACCACCTAGTTTATTTGGATAGACCGCAGAATAGCATAGAAGGGTGAAAAATACCATTCTGGACAATATGCGCAGGGGTTACTAAAGGATTCGCCATAATATATTATCGGTATGACCCAAATAATTAGGCCAAAACTTATAAATCATGAAAACATAACTAAAATTAAAATTACACTATATGCATCTTTATTGTATAATATGGATTAAAAATTACTTTATCCTTTACAAAAAAACTCCTAATGGATTTGAAGACCTTTATCATGTAAAAAAACTACATGTAATAAACTAAAAATATAATAACAAAAGGTAATAAATAATGTAACTAAAAAACCTATTTAATGTCGCATGATCTACAGAAAACCTCCCCATAATCAAATTACAATTCTTGCCCAAAATAAGGAACCGCTGTGAATAATTAGTAATTACAGTTGCAGCTCAAAAACTCATTTGACCTCAAGGTAAAACATACCTAAAAATGCAGTTATAATCATTAGAATTAAAATACATACCCCTATTAACCACACAATTTCACGCGGTTTGCTATATGAACTGAAATACAACCTCGTCCTAAATGCAAATAAACCATTAAAAAGAAAAAGAAGCACCATTTGCATGGATATACCTTATAACCCACCATAATTAACATCACGCATAATGTGCTCGCACTTAAAAACGCTAAATCTGCTGATGCAACATATGCATGGCTAAAAAAATACCCGTAATATTTGTATACTTAAAAAAACAAAACTAAGACGCCAAAATTTCACCAATAACTTAGTTTACATAAACTCCATAAAGTCTATATTCAGCATTCAATAAGATATTAAAAAATTTTTATTAATTCACGCATAATTATTTTTATCCTTTTAACGAGCTTATAAAGATGTTGTTATTAACCCTCTCAAACGTGATAACAAATTAATATAGCCAACCCTAAACTGCTTCTACACCCGCGAGTGTCAATATTACCATAAATACACTAAAGGTATACCATCGTCGGATAATGTGGCCATACAGCATAATGAAAATTTGCTGACACATCAAAAGTTCCACCGCAATAAGCATAGAGATTACATTCCGACGAGAAACATTAAGCCAAAAATTCCTATTAACAATAAACTAAAACTCATATTGCAGTTAACATTTTTTTAAGAAATAATATTAAAAAAGCCATCATTAACGCCAATGATCCAACCGCTTCAGTTAAAGCAAACCTAAAATTGCATATGAAAATAATTGTTGTTAATTTGTGGATTACGAGCAACGCTTCTAATTAATGATCCAAAAACAACCCCAACGCCAACACCAGCACCACTAAACCAATTGTCGCTAAACCAGAACCTACATTCTTTGACTTGAAAACAAAATATTTACCAATGCCTCTTTACCATATTTTTAAAGTCATAACAAGGCTGGTAGCAAAACATGCCCCCCTACACATAATCAGCACTTAATTTTTCACTTAGTAAATTCCTTTTTAAATCTTAAGCTTTTCCATATAACAACATGTACTACGAAACTTCACCATCATCTTGTAAATTAGAAACCACTATAACATATAACATATTAAAAATATACACATATATAACAAAACTTTTAATATAAACAAAACAAAATACAAAAATTAACTAAAAACAAAAATAAATAAATACTAAAAATAAAACCATCCTGTACCAAAACAAATTTACCACCTTTTGCCGTATAAAATAACTTTTCATATAGGCTCAAATAAACCTTTTTCTATGTATTTAATAAATCATACGCAAAATTTATTACAAAAATTACTATTCAATGATTATAAATAATATCAAAAGACCATTTGCTACCAAATAATTTTAAAATTTTACTCTGATTTAAATTAATATTATCATATATTTAATATGTATAATAGCTACTGCCATACCAAAACTTGTTAAAATTAAAGGGAAGATTTTTCAAAGAAAGACAAATATTCAAATTCGCTGTATTAGTATGATTAGATCTAACTACAATATAATGTCACAATCGCTTTCTAAAGAAAAAAAAATATTTTCCATGAAAAGCCTACAGATAAACTTAAAATTGATAAAATACACAAAACCATAGTATTAAAGTTGACTCTTCGCTTATAGTTCAAGGCCTCACAATAAGATTCGATTTTGTAAAAAAATCAAATAAAACAATCTCATACTATATACGCTGTACCACTAATAGCTAACATCCCATTCATCACGAAAATAAACCTGAAACAGTAAAAACAGATGATGTGTTTCTATTATAATATCTTTTGAATAAACCCTGTAGTATAAGGCACACCCATCAATGAACAAGACCTATCATAAAACTAATATACGTAATGGGCGTAAATCTTCACAACCTCCCATTCTACGTAATCTTGTTCATCAGACATTGCATGAATTACAGACCTGCACCTAAGAATAATAACGCTTTAAAAAATGCATGTGTACATAATGATATAAAGCAAACAGTATTGTGAATTACCACAAGCAAAAACCATATACCTAATTGGCTACAAGTTGAAATGCAATAACTTTTTTCAAATCAAACTGAAGAATCCAGCTGAACTTGCAAATATCACTGTTAATGCCCCTATACAGTCACTATAATTAAAATAGATTCTGCATATTCAAATAAAAATGACACCTTATAATTAAAAAAATACCTGCCGTTACCATGTAGCAGCGTGTATTAGAGCCGAACTGGCGTAGGCCCCTCCATCGCATCTGGCATCATGTATGTAAACCTAATTGAGCGATTTACCTGTAGCCGCTAAAAAAATAAACAAACACACAAATCAAGTGCTTTTATATTAAAGCCCATCACATTAAAGTTATAACTATTAAATAAATATGAACTTGCAAATATAATATTAAAATCTAAGTTTTAAAAATTACGAAAATTAACAACATGGCAGCTACAAACAAAAATCACCTATACGATTCACAATTATAGCTTCAATGCACTTTTGTTCGCTGCTTCTCTCGTAATCAAAAGTTGATTAATAGAAAGGAAGCTAAACCAACACCTTCCCACCCAAAAAAAGTTGTAAAAAATTACCAGCGTAACTAACAAAAGCATAAAGAATGTAAATAAAGACAAATACTTACGAAGCGTAAAAAAAAAGGATCACTTACATATAATCTCACGAAAATATATGTACTAAAACTGAAACTAATAAAACAACTACCACATACTACATGTCAAGCTATCAAACATAAATGTTCATTCTATAAGAACATGTCAACGGCTATTCACTTACCTAAAACAACATAACAGGTCCCAAATACACGGACCCTTCATAAAAAAAATACAGGGCTAACCCATACTAATAAACATCAACCCAAGATTTCAAATTGCCACATCAACACGATTTAAAAATCTACTTAATAAAAATACTACTAAAAATGCACATAATGGCAAAAATACACTAACAACATTTATTTCTTAAACACCAGCAACTTTAAAAATTGCGTTCAATTTGCACATGCATCTCCTGTCTTTTATATATCCTGCAAAACTCAACGTCAACGTAATAGACCTACAATACCTATCAATAAAATTAATGACAGTAAAACAATTACAAATCCATAAGACTAAACAACAAAAACCCTAAAACCTTTAACACATTAACATAATACATTGAGCATATGGACTTACATAATTAAACCCATTAACATAACCAAGCACCTTCAATGTTTAATATTCCATATTTCCATGCAGGAAACACCATTATTAAAAACAACACATAAAATATAATAAAGCAGCAAGCAATAATCTAGAAAATCTACATATAACTCGTATGTTTTAACATTTAACATCATAACCATAAATAAAAACAAAATAGCAATAGCACCTATATATATTATAACCAAAACATAACCTAGAAACTCCATATTTAGATACAACAAAAGACCGCTTATATCTAAAATATAAGAATAAAGAAGAAAATCGACACAATTGGATTTTTCTGTACAAAAATATTTATCCGATAAATACAAAAAACAAAAACAACAAGAAAAAACAAAATAACTCATAAAACCCTTTTTTATTTTTAAAAACCATCACAAT
>ERZ778023.1581-NODE-1581-length-34636-cov-5.555681_pt1 | contig 34636 bp, 38 predicted proteins | sample MGYA00375753_ERZ778023 | MGnify/ENA primary metagenome ERZ778023 (study PRJEB29350, sample SAMN05389822) | bioreactor metagenome | isolation source: Ammonium sulfate bioreactor | place: South Africa: University of Cape Town | collected 2014-04-04 ... | reverse complement strand
GGGAGCCGGTCATGCCGTCGACGACGGCGATATCGACCTTTTGGCCGACCGCGAGGTTTGGCGCATCGGCCTGGTTCACATGCGAGTCGATCATGAGGCGCGAAAGGCTGGCAAACTTCATCATGGTCGTGCCGGAGTTGACGCTGGCTGCCGCCGTGACGACCTGGCCTTCATTGACGGAATCGGGAATATCGAGAACCGTCCCGTCAAAAGGCGCCGTGATCACGGTCTTGCGCAGCTTGTCGTCCACGGTCTGGAGCCGACGCTGGGCTTTTTCCAGGCTGTTTTCGGCGATGGCAAAATCGGACTCCAGGTTGGAAAAGACCTCCTTGCTGATGAGCTTCTGCTGATAGAGAGCCTTGGCGCGCTCGTAGTTGCCCCGGGTTTTGTCCACCGACAGCTTGGCACCCTCGATCTCGGTAAGAGCCCCGGCGCGCTCGGTTTGCAGATCGCGGTCATCGATCGTCGCGAGCATGTCGCCCCTCGCCACCGTGTCGCCGATCGCGACGTGGATCTTTTTGATTTTGCCGCCCACTTCGGGCTTCACATCGATCTGGAGCGAAGGGGTCACCTCGCCCGTCAGGAGGAGCGAGGACTCAATGTCCCGACGTTCCGCCGTCACGATATTATCAGCGGCAGAAGCCTCGGCCGTTCCAGACGACGGCTGACCTCCATACCAGCGGTACCCGGCGTAGCCGAGGCCGATCAAAACAACAGTTGCGAGGATGAACCTGGTGGGAAGCTTCATGTTTCACTCCGCTCATCAAAGAAGAGAGCGCAGGAGGCAGTATAGGAATGAATGTGGTTCTTGTCGACAACTGGACCGATTTCTCCGCTGCAAAGGAAGCCCGCGCTTGGATGGTCGCCCAGGATTTCCTCAAGCAATCCCGCATCGTGGCTGGCGCTACCGAACAGCCCCGAGCCACGTCCCGCACAGGCAAAAAGCAATGATGCCGAAGGTTTTACACCTTCCAGTACCGCATGCCGCAACACGGAGCGCCATTCGGTATCCGCCGACTCCTTGTCGCGCAGCTGATACTGCAATGTTTGCCCGATACGCGGGATGCCTCCGATGACGACCGCGCCGGAATTGGGGTCGGCGCCGAGGATATTGCGGATCAAAAAGTCGCCCGGTTTGAAGTCCTCCACATACTCGGTCCCGGCCAGACCGGCGAAGAGATTGCCCTTGGCCGAGGCCTTTTCGCCATCCGTCAGCCCCTCAAAAGCGGACTCGAGCGCCTCGTAGGCGGGATGTGACCCGAGCGCGTAAACGATATTGTTCTCCGCCTTGGTGACCGTGAGAGGCTCGCCGATCGGGCGGCACCCCTGGCTGACCAGCGGCAGCACTCTCATGCCCCGCACTCCCAGCACGAGGCCATCCACGATCCTGTCGTTCCAAAAAACAGCCGTCGTCTCTTCTTCCCCGGAGGCCAGACCTCCGATGCATGGGATGTTGGGAAACGCCTTGTTCCATTCCCCGAGCCATGTCTCCACGTCGAAGAGAAAGGGATTGGCCAGCGAGATCCAGGCGCGTGGCTCGACGGACCCCGCCAGCTTCTTCCAGGTCAAGATGCCGGTGGAGCCCTCCAGCGTCGCCTCTTTCAGCGGGATGACGTCGAAAGACGCCTCCGGTGCGTCGACCGCGAGCAGGCTGAACCCCGAGCCGGTTTCCTCCTCCACCCCGTTTGACGTCAGGCCAATGCCCGTGCAACCCACAACATCGACCACATGGCCATCCACCCGTACGATCTCCGCAAACTCGGAGAGGTGCGGCACATAGTCCGGGGTAACGAAAGCAAACGCGATGGAGGAATTCCCTCCCGCGGCAGTCCTCAACTCGGCAGCCGCGTTCGCGACTTCCGCCGCGTCGAAACTCCCTTGCCTATGAACACTGGCGCATCTCTTCATCGCAGATGATTTTCCTGCGATCCGCTGTATTGTCAACGCCCGTGGCGTTGATTTTCACAACACGTAAGTGACTTAGGCCGAACGATTCGCCCGGAAACGGCGATTCCGCTCCCGGGCGTGCGCTCCTACGCTTTACTCAAAACTGTCGACGAGCGAGAAAACTTCCAGCTGCGACTTCACATCTGCGAGGCGCTGCGGCTGGGCCAATGTCACCGCAAGCGTGCGTTCCTCGCCGGCATGGAGATCGACAAAGTTGTCATCCGCCCGGAATTCCCACGCAGGGAAATTGATCTGCACCGCGTGATGGAAGGTCTTCGCGGCAAGCGTGATCTCGTATTGAGTCCGGGAAACCGCCTTGACGACGGTGCGGATGGGCGAGCGCTGGAGATTCAGGTACCGGTGCGCGGTGAAGAAAGCCGTCCGCCGCGACACCGCGCCATCCTCGGTGGCGAGTTCCGCTCTCACATAGATTTCCGCCGCGCCGAGCTTTGCGATCTCCCTGCGGAAATCGAGCGTCTCCTGCAAAACCGACTGGCCATACTCCAGCACCAGCTTGCGCGACCCCGAGCGCAGCACCTTTCCGCCCAGCGTCTCCAGGCTCCAGCGCAGCCGCGCCTTCTGCCGCGCCGCGCGGCCGTCATAGACCGTATGTATCTGCAGCCCGTGGACCGTGCTCACCGCCGTGTTGTTTTTGCCGATGGATTCCTCCCCGAGCACCTTGAGGCTGACCATGGCCGGGGCGAAAAAGCGCCGGGATTCATATTGCAGCGCCTTCCAGCGCCCCTTGTACTCCAGGCTGCTCCAGGAGGCCACGGGCCAGCAGTCGTTCAGCTGCCAGTAGAGCGCGCCCATCGTGCGGGGCATGGACCGGCGGAAATGCTCGATGCCCACCTTCATGCAATACGCCTGGTTCAGTTGCGACAGGTACGCCAGCGAGCGGTAGTTCTTTGGGAACCGATAGAGCCGCGACACGTAGTCCATGATGATCAGGTTGCCCGCGCCGTTCTTCTGGTGATTTTCCATCACCGGCCCGAAGACGTTCAGATCCTCTTCATTGCAGTAGGTCCGGGCGACCTCCAGCGAGCTGTAGGACTGCATGCCAAACTCCGAGCAGAAGCGGAAATTCTTCTCCTCGTAGGTGCTCACAGGCTTGCGCATGTGCCAGACATCCCAGAAATGGCAGTCGCCTCCGCGCTCGTTATTGTGCCCCTTTTCGTAACCCTCCGGGTTGTGCGGAGAGGACGGCCAGTACGTCGTTGAGCCGTCATATTGCGCCACGGCATCCGGCAGGATGCGATAAAATACCGACTCGTAGGCGTCCTTCCGCGCCTTGGTCGACCGGATCTCGGCAGGCATCTGCTCGATCTCGTTGTTGCCGCACCACAAGGCGAGGCAGGCGCGATGAGCGAGCCGTTGCACCTGAAAGTCCGCCTCGGCTTTCACGCTCGCGAGGAACTTCCGGTCTCCGGGATAAAGCGCGCAGGCAAACATGAAATCCTGCCAGACGAGGAGGCCCTTCTCGTCGCAGAGGTCGTAAAAGTCCTCCATCTCATAGATGCCTCCGCCCCAGACACGGATCATGTTCATGTGCGCATCCGCCGCCGAACTCAGCAGATTATCGTACTCCTCGCGGGTCACGCGGGTGACAAAACTGTCCGCCGGAATCCAGTTGGCGCCCTTCGCAAAAATCGGACGCCCGTTGACCACGAATTGAAATGATTCGCCAAACTCATCCGGGTGGCGGTCCAGTGCGATGGTGCGCAGACCGATCTTCTTTTTCCACACGTCGCAAACCCGGCCGGTTTTGTCGCGCCAGCGGAGTTCCACCTCATAGAGAGGCTGGTCGCCGTGACCGTTGGGCCACCACAGGACGGGAGCCTTGATGTCCGCCTCCGAGCCTTGAAACTCGTCCACGACCTTGCCGCCAAGGGAAACCGTCCCCTCCAGCTTCCCAGGGGTCCGGCAGTCCATGCGCGGAGAAAACATGAGCTTTACCCGCCCTTCGGAATGATCCTGCCGCACCCCGACCGAGCGAAAGCGATTGCCGCTCCAGGCTTCCAGATAAACCGGCTTCCATAATCCGGAGGAAACGAAGCGCGGGCCCCAGTCCCACCCGAAGGCGCACCCCTGCTTCCGCAACCGCGAGCTTCCGCCCACCGCGTCGTTCCATTCGTTCAATTCCTCGCCTTCGATCCGCTCGCGGATCTCCTTCATCGGACTGCGGAAGCGCACCTCGATCACGTTCTCTCGATCCGCCTTCAGCAGTTTTTTTACATCGAAGCGATAGCCGATGAACATATTGTCCACCCGGGCCAGTTCCACGCCATTGAGGACAATGACGGCCACTGTATCGAGCCCCTCAAACACGAGATCAACCCGATCCTCAGACAGCAGCGCCTCATTCACGTCAAAACTCAGGCGGTAGGAGAAATCCAACTCCTCCAGATACTGCAAGGCGAGTTCGTTCCTTCCCCAGAAGGGATCAGGAATCAGCCCATGGCGAAGCAGATCGGTGTGAATGCATCCCGGCACCTCGGCTGGCAGCCAGCGACGGGATTGAGGTTCGAGGAATTTCCAGCCTGAAAGGAGAGATTGATGAGACATGATAGCGAAAAACTATTCTTGTTTTACATCTCTCCTCTTACCTTGCTCGCATCCACTCCATTTGATATCAAATTTCTCTGAATGCTTGTGAAAAGCTCTTCTCCTTACGAATTGCTGGGTGTCGGCATGTATTACCAGCCGGAGGGGTGCGATCCGGCCTACGACATCGTGCCCGCCAATATCGAGCGAGTGGAACTCGTCATCGGCGGCAGGGGATGGCTTCGCACACCGGATGGCTACCAGGAAATCCGGCCCGGCCACTTGCTCTGGCACGTCGAAGGCGAGGAAACGATTTCCCGGAGTGATTGGAAAAACCCGTACTTCTGCCTCAACCTCCATCTCCGGGTAATCAGCGCGTCCAGCCGCCAATGCCCTCGCATATCCTTCTGGGCTGACGTGGAGTCCGCCCGTATGTTCTGTGATCAGGTGGTGCGCTGGAACGCTGATGAAACAGTCAGCCGGGACGGGCTGGCGCATTTCATCATCGGCTCCATGCTGATCCAGGCTTCCCAAGGCGCACAGAAAGAAGACGTGCGCATACCCACCCGCGTCAGCCGCGCGCTACAGATGGTCGAGGACCGTCATTGCGAGAAAATCAACGTGAGTCAGCTAGCGCGCGCGGCGGGATTGTCCTGTTCCCACTTGCATGCCCTTTTCCGCGAACATTTCAACGCATCTCCCCATGAGATCATCATCAGACACCGGCTTCGCACTGCGAGGGAACAACTCACCGGCACGGATCGGTCAATCAAGGAAATCGCCCTCAGTTGCGGCTTCACCTCGGCGGCGGCCTTTTGCCACACCTTTCGCTCCCGATCTGGAGAAACGCCCCTGGCCTATCGCAAGCGACAGCTCGGCCGATAGCTTCGCTCTTACGTACCATCCCCCCTCCCCTTAGTGTAGATACTCCTCCGTCTCGCCCTGATGAGCGCATCAGGGAAGACCGGAAGTACACATCCTTGCAGAGTGCGGCAAACAACACGAGTCAGGACAATACGCCGACCATACTCACCTGCATGGCTTTCTGCTGGAAAATACAGAATGAAATCCTTACTCTGACTAGAGACCATAACTTGCTTATGAAAAGTTAGCTTTTCAAATCTGAATATAGGAAACTCGTGAAAGCCTTCCCCCACCAAGAGCCTTTCCCCGAAAACCGGTTAGCTTCAAACTGGCCGATCGACGAAATCCTCCACTTTCTCGTCGAGGCCATCCCCAATGCAGCCCTCCTCGCCAACGAAGAGGGGCTCATCCTTCATTCTAACAAGGAAAGCGAGCGCCTTCTTGGCTATTCCCATGATGAACTGAAGGGAAATCCAGTCGACGCCCTGGTGCCGGAGCGCTTTCGCAGCCAGCATCCCGCTTTTCGGAAAAGCTACGCCCGGAATGCGGAATCCCGCCCAATGGGCCATGGCCGGGATCTTTTTGCGCTGCGCAAGGACGGGTCCGAAATACCCGTCGAGATCGGGCTCAATCCCGTACAAACTGCCGCGGGCCTCGTGATCGTCGCCGTCATCGTGGATATTTCCGAACGCAAAAGGGCGGAGGAGGCAATGCAAGCGCTCAATGCCGATCTGGAACGCCGTGTCCAGGAGCGCACTGCAATGTTGCAGACATTCCTGGAATCCCTTCCGGGACTTTACATCGTGCTAACTCCGGACTTTGACATCGTTGCCGCCAGCAATGCCTATTTGTCGGCGACGATGACAAAACGGAAGGAGATCACCGGTCGGAATCTTTTCGAGGTCTTTCCGGACAACCCGACCGAGGGAGGCTCGAAGGCGACCTCCGAACTCCGCTCCTCGCTCCATCATGTCCTCCAAAACGCAGAGACTCATACCATGCCGATTGTTCGCTATGATATCCGCAATCTCGATGGAGAGTTTGAGGAACGGTACTGGAGCCCGATTAATTCTCCGGTCCTGGGCGGCAGCCGTGAAGTTCGTTACATCATCCACCGGGTGGAGGATGTGACGGCGTTCATTAAGGAAACGCCGTCGGCCACCGATGATGCGAGGCTCGACCAGATCCTGCGTGAACGCATGGAAGCCGAGATTTTCGCCAGCTCACGCAAGGTGCAGGAGATGAACAGGCAACTGGAGGCCGCCAACAAGGAGCTCGAGGCCTTCTCGTATTCGGTCTCGCATGACCTCAGGGCTCCCCTGCGGGCCATCGATGGCTTCTCTCTCGCGGTCGCAGAAGATTATGGGCCTCTCCTTCCCGATGAAGGTCGCAGATACCTCCAGATCATCCGGGAAGGTGCACAGCGCATGGGCACTTTGATTGACGATCTCCTCACCTTTTCTCGCCTGAGCCGGAGACAGCTGGAGGTAGCTCCCATCGAGATGAACCATCTCGTCCATGATGTCCTCACGGAACTCTCGCCTTTGCTGGAAGGGCGGTCTGTTGATATTCAACAGGGCGACCTTCACCCGGCACTGGGCGATGCGGCACTGCTAAAGCAAGTCTGGCTCAACCTGCTCTCCAATGCGCTGAAATACACGCGACGCCGCGATTCCGCCCTTATCGAGATCGGCAGCGCCTCGCAGGGCGACGAAATGGTCTACTTCATAAGGGACAATGGGACGGGCTTTGACATGCGCTATGCCGACAAGCTCTTTGGTGTTTTCCAGCGCCTGCACCGGGCGGAGGATTTTGAAGGCACCGGAGTCGGCCTGGCCATCGTCCAGCGGGTAGTCCATCGCCATGGCGGCCGCGTATGGGCAGACGGCAAAGTGGACCACGGCGCCACCTTTTATTTCACACTGGGAGCCACTCATGAACAAATCTGAAATCGTGGAACTATTGCTGGTTGAGGACAATCCTCAGGATCTCGAGTTGACCTTGCGAGCCCTCAAGAAGGCCAATCTGGCCAACAGCATCAAGATCGCGCGGGACGGCGCCGAAGCTCTCGCATTCCTCTTTGGCGAAGATGGTCAGGACAAGCGGACCTACGAAAATGGCCCGCGCATTATCATGCTCGACCTGAAGCTTCCGAAGGTCGATGGCCTCGAGGTTCTCCAACGCATCAAGGCGGACCCCCGGACCCAGTCCATTCCGGTTGTCGTCCTGACCTCTTCCAAAGAGCAGATCGACGTAACGGAGTGCTATAAACTCGGAGCCAACAGCTACATCGTCAAGCCTGTCGACTTCGAGGGATTTGCCAGCGCGGTGCGCGACCTGGGTTTCTACTGGCTGCTCCTGAATCAGGCTCCAAGAATCGTCGGCTAATATGATGAGACCACTCCGCCTTCTCCTCATTGAAGACAACCAGTTTGATGCTGAGTTGACCTTGCGGGCGTTGAGGAGTGCGGACTTTGACCTCGACTACTGCAGAGTCGAGACGGAGGCGGATCTGGTCGCAGCCCTGGATCGCGAGATCGACATCGTCCTTTCCGACTATTGCCTGCCGCAACTCAACGGATTGCGCGCTCTTGAGATCGTCAAGGAATCCCGACCCGACGTCCCCTTCATCATCATCTCGGGAACCATCGGCGAAGAAACGGCTGTCGATGCGATCAAAAAGGGCGCGACCGATTATCTGCTGAAAGATCGTCTCGCCCGGCTGGGCTCGGCCGTTCACCATGCGCTGGAGCAAAGTCGCCTCACCTTGGAGCGTCGGCGTATCGAGAGCAAGTTGCGATGGCGTACGACGTTCTTCGAAGCCATGGTCAACTCGTCGCTGGACGGTTTGCTCGTGGTCCAGACCGATGGAAAGAAAATCCTGCAGAACGCCCGGTTCAATGAACTCATGGGCATTCCTCGTCACATTATCGACGATCCCGACGACAAGGTGCAACTCGCCTACGTCACCGGGCGGATGAAGGACCCGCAGAGCTTCAGCGCACGTGTCGCCTTCCTCTACTCGCATCCCGCCGAAATTTCCCGCGACATCGTGGAACTCGTCGATGGCACGATCCTCGATCGCCATACGGAACCCGTGCGCAATGCCGAGGGGGAGATTTACGGTCGCGTGTGGGTGTTCCGCGATGTCACGGAAGACCGAAGGCATGAAATCGAGATGGCTGCCACCCTGGCCCGGGAGCAGGACATGCTCAGGGCCGCACAGGCTGGGAATCGCGCGAAGAACGAATTCCTCGCAGTGATCAGCCATGAGATTCGCACGCCCATGAACAGCATCCTCGGCTTCTCCGACCTGCTGGCTGGCATGCCCGAACTTCCGTCCAACTGCCTCGATCACGTCAAGACCATTTCCTCCAGCGCCGAGTGCCTTCTGCGCATCCTCGACGATGTGCTCGACTTCAGCCGCAGCGAGGCTGGCGAGATGAAAGTCGAAAAAACCTTTTTCTCCCCCTGCGAGATCATGCAGGACGTCCATACGTTCCTGCTGCCCCTCGCAGAGGAAAAGCAGCTTACCTTCAACCTCGATATCGAGGCTCCGGTGCCGCAACAGGTCTGGAACGATGCAGGCCGCCTCCGCCAGGTCTTGATCAATCTCGTGCGCAACGCGATCAAGTTTACCTCAGTGGGATCGATCACGCTCGGGGTCCGATCCGGAGCGGATCAGGAAAAACCCTGGATCGAGTATTCCATCCGCGATACCGGCATCGGTGTCGCGCCGGAAAAACAGTCACTGATTTTTGAACCGTTCACTCAGGCCGACTACAGCACCTCGCGCCTGCATGGGGGAACCGGGCTCGGCCTCGCCATATCCCGGCGGCTGGTTGAACTCATGGCCGGGACGCTCACCCTGGAAAGTGCTTCGGGAAAAGGCTCCATATTCCGCGTGCGATTCCCCATCGAAAACGCCCCGCCGACAGCAGACCATCCGGCCGAAACTTTCGAAGACAAGGAACTCGACGAGGCCTTCGCCTCCGAGCACCCTCTTAGCATCCTGCTCGTGGAGGATGACCTGGTGAACCTCAAACTCATGCGCATGATCCTCCGGAAACTCGGGTACAACCCCTTTGTGGCGCACGACGGTGTGGATGCCGTGAAGATCTACTCCGAGCAGCACCTCGATTGCATCCTGATGGATCTGCAAATGCCTCGCAAAGACGGCTTGCAGGCCACTTCCGAAATTCGCTGCCTGGAGAAGACCTCGCCCGGACATCATCGAACGTTCATTTCCGCACTCACCGCCAATATCGTCGATGAAATCCGGCAGCAATGTTTCGAAGCCGGCATGGACGCCTACCTGAACAAACCCGTCCGCCGCACGCTGCTGGCCAATACTCTGGCGATGGCGTGGTCGCATACTCACGCACCCTCACGCTCGGGAGGCCCTCAGCCTTAGCTCGGTTTAGAAAAATCGCTTAGATTCCTTGATCAAAGGAGCTACTCTCATGCCCGAATTCACCCGCCGTCCATGCGACTCCTCTTTCTCTTTCTATTCTCCATCGCGACCGCATCAGCCGCCGATTCACTTTTGATCAATGGCCGCACGATACTCGTTCCCACCCCCGACGGTTTTGTCCGCGTGACCGGACAAATGCAGGCGCTGGAGGAGTACTCCCGCAAGATGAAGGACCCGGCCAACGACATGCTGGCCTTCTACATTCCCGAAGCCGCAGTTCCCGAGGCGCTTTCCGGCGAGATTCCCTCATTCGACCGGTGGCTCGTCGTCAAGGTCAACAAGGAGCTCCGCGGCGTCTTCGCCACCTCCCGCGATTTTGCCCTTCTGAAGTCAGGCATGGTGAAGCACCTCGAAGAAACCAACGAACAGGTCAAGGCGCAGGTGAATGAGGCTCTCCGTGAGACAAGCCTGTCGATAAGCAAGTCTTACGATACATCATTCTCCGCGACCGTTTCCGACATGAGGCCGCTTCCCGTGCACTATGAAACCCCGGATACGCTCAGCTATTCCATGCATCTGGGCTACGGAGCGACGAATGGCTCGGAAAACAGCTCAGGGACAATGATCGCCACCTCCACCATAATGAACGTCTCCGGCACCATTCTCTTTCTTTACTGCTACGCTCCCAAGGATCAGTTGGACTGGAGCCGGACATTCTCCCGCGACTGGAGCAACAGCATTCTGGCCAGCAACGAAAACCTCCCCGACGCCAGGAAAAGCAACTTTTGGGACAAGGCGCTGTCCCGCTTGCTGACCGCGACCGTGGTCGGCGGACTCGGCGGACTGATATTTGGCGGTATCCTTATCTGGAATGCGCGCAGAAAGGCCTAGCCAAACTCAGGCAGCCTCTGGCTGCGATCGCGAAAGGAACGCCATCGCATCGGCTTCGATTTCGAAAAGCAGATCGTGTCGGCACACGTCTGCCTGGAAACAGACCAGCGGAAAGTCCGGCAGGCCGCGTTCCGCCGCGATCTGGCGGAAGACAGGGAGATGCTCAGCCTTGTGTTTGAAATAGGCGATGGATCGCGAAACATCAGCCCAGCCGAGCCCCTCCTGTGCCAGGATGGCCTGCATCACATCGAGACTGAGCTGGATCTGCTTCTCGATATCACCGACGTGAATCGTCAGCCCGCCCGGCTCGATCGAGGCCGTGCCCGACACATACAGCTCGCGCCAGCCCGGATATCTCACGGCGACCGCACGGCTGAAGGAGCTCCCATAATTCTCCGCGGAACACTGCAACGGGGACGGCAGCCGATGCAAGGTGACACCATCGCCCTTGGGCTGGACGGCCAAAAGGCTCCCCACGATCGCCGCCCCGCGCGTATTCCCTGCGCCGATGCCCGTACTGGCCGGAACGATGCGATCAAAGACACCCCGCTCCGCGAAGAATCGCGTGCGGACTTCATTCAGGGTATCGTACCACTCCAGCACCGCGCTCGGGTACAGCCAGGTCCGGATGCAATCTGTAAAAGCAAATCCCTGCGCCTCAAGCACCCTTTCGAACACCTCGTAAAGCTGCCGGCACTGGACTCCCTCTGTTGATCGAAAGTCTGTCGGATAAAGATCCCCCACGAAGCAATACCGGGCGAAATCGTCCTCCCACACCGTCCCGCTCTCCCTCCCGGCATGAATGACAGGAGCCGCCTGCTCGCTTTCGATGGCGAACAACTGGCACGAAACAGGCGCATCTTCGTCGGAAAGGGTGATTCCGTGCTGCTGCGGAAGCAACCGGATCGCCCCCTGCGGCATTTCACCCCGTGCCGGGCCAAAGACATATTGCATCCCGCGCCGCCCGCCAGCCCGGCTCGGCACATCGGCATTCCACCGGTCTTTCGGCAGATCATTTCCGGTAAGCACCGTCTTTTCACAAGCCGCGAGGCCAAGGCGCACCTCCTGCCAGCAACCTGTCTTCGAACGAGACAATGTCTGTGGAAAATCCTTGGCGGTCATAGGCGGGACTTCCCAATTTCCGACAATCCCGCCCGTCTGGTCAAATTCTCCTTTTGTCTCTCTCCGACAACAGCATCCCATTTGGCGGAGAGCCGAGCCGGAGAGCCCCGCAGATTTGCCGTGGTGCAGTCGAGGGGCGATATCGCGGAGCGTCACTCCTGCCTGCTTTCGTTCCGTCGCGAAACAGCGTCTATTGAGCGCCGAAGGGTCGATGCGATTCACCCAATATTCTTCGCGAACGCGATGCTTCTGCCAATCCAGAGAACCGGGGGCTTCCGTGCGTCGATAAACACTCAACCTGCCGGCGGAGGGGATCGAACCCACACTCCTGAAAGGAACGCGATTTTGAGTCGCGCGCGTCTGCCAGTTCCGCCACGCCGGCTTGGGTGGACTGAGGAATGTAGCCGACTGCGTAAAAACGGGAAGCGCTATTTTCATGGTCAATCAAGGCGTTTTCTCCCGGGGAATCCCGTGTTCCTCCCGGGATCTGCGCGTCTTTTCGAGAATCCGTCGGCCATTATCTCCGGCTTGCTCCAGCTAATGACCTGAGCAAGAGCAGCTAATGGGGATACGTGCCAATTTCACGGCACCAGTATTGATTTGCCTTCCTGGAGCCTTCCGGCTTAACTTAAGGCGTCTTACGCTCCTTCGCCCCCATGAAGCCCTATGGGATCAAAAGAAAGGTGATTTGCGGATTTGGTTGCGTCATCGCAATTGTGTCCATCCAGGGGATCATTGAACTCGTTCACCTGCGAAAGATTCAGAACGTACTCACGGATTCATACACGATTTCCTGGATGGAGTCCCGTGCAGCCGGGGAGATGACACAATACGCTCTCGATCTGAGGGCCGCCATCCAGGCAGTCAATCCGGGCGCTGTCGAGAAAGGATTCTCCGGCTTCAAGTCCGCGCTCGTCCAAGCGGGAGAAGCCACCACCGAGGCGCGAGACCTCGCCCGTCAACGAGGTAGACCAGAGGAGGCTAAGGCCGAGGAGGCGGACCTAACCGATCTCGACCGGCTGAGCGTGGAGTTTCAGGCCATGGAAAAGGCCTGGCGGGAGTTAACCTCCCAATCAGTATCGCCCGATCCTTCCTCGGCGATCCTGCCTGCCTTTGACAGTGTCATCATCCCGGGCGTGAGGAGATACGAAGCCCAGTCTATCCGGGAGATGGAGTCTTCCGCCGCCCTGGCGCGGGAACTCCTCAAAACGTCGAATATCTATCTCATCCTCGCCACGCTCGGAGCGATTATCGCCGCTGCGATTGCGGGAATTTTTCTGTCGAGAACGATCCTTCGCCCCTTGAGATCCCTGACCAATGCCGCACGTGAGGCGGCCAAGGGGAATCTCGACGTACGGCTCAGCAAGGAGCGAAATGACGAATTCGGCCTCCTGGCCCATACCTTCAATACCATGCTCGACTCGCTCAGGGACAACATGGTGACGAGAGATCAGCTTGAGGCGGTGATCGCCGACCGGACGCGGGAACTCGACCAGTTTTTCCAATTATCGCCAGACCTGCTGTGCATCGCCGATTTTTCCGGGAAATTTCGCCGGGTGAACCAGGCTTTTACCACGGTGCTCGGCTATCCTGAGAAAGACTTTCTTGAGCGCCCGTTCCTCGACTTCATCCATCCGGATGACCTGGAGAAAACGCAAAAAGTGATGGCGGACTTTCAGTCGTCCGGGAGTCCCGTCAGGCATTTCGAAAATCGCTATCGTCATATGGACGGCAGCTGGAGGACGCTGTCGTGGCAGGCGCTTCCCATCCTGGAGTCCGGCATTATTTTTGCGGCGGCCCGGGATGTCAGCGACATCCAGCTCGCCCAGCAAAGGCTGCGGGAAAGCGAGGAGTACAATCGCACCATCGTCGAGAGCGCGGACGATTGCCTCAAGGTGCTGACCTTGGACGGCCATGTTTTCTCCGTCAGCGAACACGGCCTCAAGCTGCTGGAAATCGAAGATGCGAGTCAGATTCGCGATGCCGACTGGCTGGCGTTCTGGAATGGAGCCGATCACGAGAACGCCGTCCGGGCCGTCGAGCAGGCGCGCTCCGGCTTGAGCGGGCGGTTTCAAGGTTACTGTCCCACCCTGAAAGGGACCCCCAAGTGGTGGGACGTCATCATCTCCCCGATCCGGGGACTATCCGGAGAGCCAGTCCGGCTGCTCGCGGTATCCCGAGATATCTCCCAACGGAAAAAGATCGAGGACGAACTCCGCAATCTGAACTCGACCCTGCAGGAGCGGGTGGAGGAGAGGACCCAGGAGCTTCTCGTCAACGAAAGTCGCTTCCGGTTGATGATCGATTCGATCAAGGACTATGCTATCTTCATGCTGGGCCCCGACGGGACAGTCGCGACGTGGAACAGCGGTGCGAAGCGTATCAAGGGCTACTCCAGCACCGAGATCATCGGGCAGCACTTTTCCTGTTTCTACACCCTGGAGGATATCTCCGCGGGGCTTCCCCAGCGTCTCCTCCGCAAGGCCGAGACCGAGGGCACGTCATACCATGAGGGGTGGCGCGCCCGCAAGGATGGCAGTCTGTTCTGGGCAGGTGTCGATCTCACCGCGATACGGGATGAGTCTGGCGACCTGAAGGGCTTTGCCAAGGTCACCCGCGACCTGACCGAGCGCCGCAACGCGGACTCCGCCCTGCGCGAAGCACTGGCCATGCAGACCGAACTGACCCGCAAGGCTCAAGCTGGAGAAAACGCCAAGAGCGAGTTCCTGGCGATCATGAGTCACGAGCTCCGCACTCCGATGCATGGCATCCTCGGCTACTCCGACCTCCTCGTGAATTCCCAGGATCTCACGGGCGACAACCGCGCTTATGCGGAGACCCTCAGCCATTGCAGCCGCTCGCTGCTGAGGATACTTGATGACATTCTGGACTTCAGCAGCGCACAAAACGGGACTCTGCAAATCGAGAAGAGCTCATTCTCTCCACGGTCCCTTCTCCGGGAGATCCAGACCCTCCTTGAGCCGACAGCCAGCGAGAAAGGGCTCACCTTTGCCATCAGCATATCTCCACGTCTGCCAGACCCCTTGATCGCTGATCCGGGCCGTCTCCGGCAGATCCTGCTCAACCTGGTAGGCAACGCGATCAAATTCACCCCTGCGGGCACCATCACACTCGAGGCCAATCGAGGAGACGATCACTCCAAGAGCACATGGGAGATCATCGTGCGCGACACAGGCACGGGAATACCGGAAGAAATGCGTGAGAAGATCTTCGAGCCCTTCATGCAAATTGACCGGGGGATGTCCCGCAAATTTGGCGGCACGGGCCTGGGGCTTTCCATCGCGCGAAAACTGGCGGAGATCCAGGGTGGAACACTCATCTCCCGGGCAAGTATAAACGGAGGGGCGGAATTTATCCTGACCCTGCCCCTGGAAATCGCTCCCAAGACATCCCTCCCGGAGACAGTAAAGAGCAACGCAGTCCCGACCCGGCTTGCCCGACAGTATCCGCTCCGCATCCTCGTGGTCGACGACGACCGGATCAACCGCAAGCTAATGCTCACGATCATTCGCAAACTCGGCTATACCGCAGCCTCGGCAGCGAATGGACGCGAGGCGGTGGAGACCTATCTCCAGGTCAGGCCCGACTGCGTGCTCATGGATCTGCAGATGCCCGAGATGGATCAAGTAGGTGGCAAAAAACAAAGCGTTCTGCTATCCTGCCTGAATGAAGACGAGGCAGGCGCGGACCCGACGCATGAAAGCCTACTCCTATATTCGTTTCTCCACCACGCGCCAAGCCGATGGCGACAGTCTCAGACGACAGCTTGAACTCAGCGAACGATACGCCGCCAAGCACAACCTGGAAATCGACGATTCGCTGAGAATCACCGATTTGGGGAAATCAGCCTACACCGGGAAGCACCTTTCCGAAGGAGCCTTGGGGGCATTCCTGAAAGCCGTTGAGGCGGGAAAGGTCGAACCTGGAAGCTTCCTCCTGGTCGAATCCCTCGACCGGCTCAGCCGGGCAGCCGTGCCAAAGGCGCTACGGTTATTCCTGACCTTGTTGGAACACGGGGTTCATATCGTGACTCTCGCCGACGAACGGAAATATTCCGAGGAATCGGTCAGCAAGGACATGACCGAAATGATCATCAGCATCGCCATCATGTCGAGGGCGCATGAGGAGAGCTTGCGGAAAGCTGAACGACTGGCCGAGGCGTGGGCCGAAAAGCGCAAAAAGATCGGGGAGGAAAAACTGACCAGCATGTGCCCCCGCTGGCTCAAACTCAGTGAAGACCGGAAACACTACGAGCTGATTCCCGAGCGGGCCAAAGTCGTGCGGGAAATCTTTGACCTGACTCTTCAAGGCGTGGGGCGAAGCGCCCTGGCCAAGCGTCTCAACGATCGCAAGGAACCCGCATGGACCAAGGGTAAACGCCTCAAAGACGGTTGGCATCATTCTTACATCGCGAAAATCCTCGCCAATCCCGCAGTCATCGGTCGTTACCAGCCACATGTTCACAAGGACGGAAAGAAAGTGCCCGTTGGCGAGGAGATTTCGGACTATTTCCCAGCAGTGGTTGCCGAGGCTTCTTATTATACCTTGAAGGGCCGCTACCAGCCTCGCGGCAGGTATGGTGGCGTCCACCGAGTCAATAATCTGTTTACGAACTTGGTTTTTGACGGAAGAACCGGCGATATTGTTCGTTATGTCTGCGTGACCGACAGGAAGCGCAAGCATCCTTGGAGGTCACTGATGAGCGACGCCAAACGACTCAATCCCAAGGCCCAAATTGTGGGATGGTCCTATCCCCATTTCGAGGCGGCCTTTTTGAAGTTTATCTCGGAACTGGATTGGAATCAGGTGACCCAGCAGGAGCAAAACACCCTCCTACTGGATAAGGAACGAGAGGCTAACATTCTTCGGGGCAAACTGGAGGAGGTCGAGGCTCGGCTCGAAAAATTCGCCGAAGCCATCGCCAGTTCCGAAGAAAAACCCGCGTTCATGATCAAGAAAATCGCGGAGACAGAAGCCGAAGGAAAAGCCTTGGAATCCCAACTTACGGAGGTAATCAAGGCGATTCGCAAACTGGAACGCGCCGAACAAGGTCTCCGTCAGGATCAGGATAAAATTCGGAAACTCGTGGCCGAAAATGACGGACACGAAAATCGGGACGTCCGTCTGCGGCTTCGAGAGGAAATCCGACGCAAGGTCAAGACCATCACGATCTATCCGGAAAGAGCTGGAAGCAAAAAGAACCCTTCTTTCATGGTGGAATTTGTCAATGGCTGCACGACCTGGGTGCGCACTAGTCCCGTGGCCATCGGCACCAAGGCCACATCACTCAATAGCGATCCCAAAGTAGTCGGCGTTCGTTTCCAACCATCAGGAGATGCCCCTAGTCCGCTGGATGGCATGATCATTGATCCCGAAGACCGGGGAGACGAGGACTGATTTTCAAAAGATTGGCCCTGCATGTCGAAATAAAATCTTTGGGGGTAGGTGTGGACAACCTCCCCTCGTCATATATCGGGATTGGCGAACCTCAAACGCCCCTCTACAATTCCGGCCATGGACGAAAACGAGTTTTGGCAATTGATGGAGGGATTGGATGCTGCGAATCGGGACGGCGATTTGAGACGGCGCCTCTCCGGCCTGGAACCGGAAAAAATCGTGGCATTCGGACGGACCTTTCAGTTGGCGGCGGCCAGGGCCTACGACTGGGCGCTTTTCGGCGCTTTCAAACTCATCCATGGGGGAGAATGCTCAGAAGAGCTTTTCGACGCCTCATGTTACGGGTTGGTATTGCGGGGCAGAAAGGTCTACGAAGATGCTCTGGGCAATCCGGACACCATCGCCGATTGGCTGAAAGTCGGAGAGCAAATCGAGGGGCAGGATGGAACCGAGACGGCTTTGGAGGTCTATGAGGCAAAGACGGGATTGGAATTCCCTGACTGGGAATATCCCCTCATGGATGCGACAGGGGACGAGAATCTGGTGGAATTCGACGACGGATGGCCCAAAGCGTTTCCCCGGCTTTACGCAAGGTTTGGAGCGGCGGCGAAAGCCTAGCCTCGAACGCCCCCTCGCGGAAGACCCACGGCCACGAACATTTCATCGCGGATTTCTCGGGCGACTCCAACCACTGTTCTGGAACGTCGCCGCGCCTCGACAAAATTTGTCACCGGCGTTTGGAGCACTTCCCGAACGGTTTTCGTCCACATCGCACAAAGCACGAAATCCATGTCTCCAAGCGATTTGACGCGCTTCCGGCCCAGTTGCTTCGCATAGGCGGCGAAGTCTGGGCCGCCGTCCCGATTTAGCGGGACACCCAAACTTCCAGCCCCGAGGGAATTTTCGATTTTGCGTTCGGTCCATTCATACCCCGGCAACCACAGAATGCGGAGAATGCCCATCAAGCTGTTAAACTGCTCCTCATCGGACGCCTCCAGCAAACCAAGTGAGTGTGGCGACCCAACCCGAGAATCCTTTGGCACCTGCTGAACAGAGAGGGTACCAGAAGGCGAACTGACTTTCCCGCAATTGCGGTGAATCCAGTCCCGCAAGGTCGTGTAACCCACATCCAGCCCGTCCTTTTTGAGAACCTGGCGGATTTGCTCGATGGTCTTCTTCTCTTGCCGCAGCTTCAGAACGGTTTCTGCCTGAGCATTCAGTTTGGAATCGCCACGGATACGCACGGAAAACCGATATTCACCGATGTCGGCGAGGTCAATACCGACATCGGTTTTGAATGAAAACCGATGGACGCGCAGGCAGGCCTTATTTCGTCGTTTCAGATCGAACGAGAGGACGTCTCGCCAACGGTCATCTCACCCCTCATCTCAGGTGGACCAGTTTTTTGATTTTCACCATTTCTTCACACAGATTTCACACTCGTGTGCATAGTGGAGAGAATGAAGACCTTCATTGCATTGGGGCTCAGTCTGCTTTGGATCGTATCCTTGAATGGACAAGAGATTTCCATCTCCACCCCGGCGCTCGTTCGAATTACAGAGCAGATCACCCATCACGTAGACTCGGAAACGAAAAAGCCGTTCGATGTGAAATGGCAGATTCATCATTTCGTTGCCTTTCTCAAGAATGAGTCCGGCGAGACCTTGAAGGTCGTGACCGGACAGCTAGATACGAGCGGTTCTGTGTCACAACGAAATCGCACCGTGACGGCTACAACAGCACCCCCGCTTTTTAGAGGGGAAAGCCAAGTCATTCCAGCTACAGAAGAGCTCCGACTAGTTGAGATTCGCCCCGGCGAATCGGCGGCCATGGAATTTGTGATAAAATCCAATGGTCCTGTGGAATCCCTCGCGGTGACCTACGCACCCAAGGATCATTTTGCTGGCCGATTTGGCTTTTGGACGGGAACTGTTACAAGCGAGGCTTGGAGAGCCCCCGTTCAGACAGAAAAAAGATGATTTTCTTGATCGGCGTCACTCGTCGAAAAGAGAAGGCCAAAAGTGACCGGCGGGATTCGAAAACGCAACAGCGAGATTACCAACATCGGTTTTCAGTCGTAAAACCGATGCAAGCGGAGGCAGCCCTTTATTCCACCTTTCGTCGTGATGCTGGCCAGGATGGCTCATGTCACTCGGCATGGACCACGCCATGGCGGCAGGCACTCGCCGGTGGAAACGAAGGACTGGCCAGCCCCTAAGGCATTTTCTGCTCGTCTATGCTGGGCGTTGGTGCTTTGGGCAACGTCAGACCAACCAGCGCCACCAGTTTCCCGACCGCTTCGCGGATGGCGGGCAGGCCCTTGGACAAGGAACTGAGGATGCCTTGCGCAGCCTCCCGGATACCGGGCAGCTTCCGGGCTTCCGCCGTGACCTCGGCCACCCGTTCAGGGAGAGGCTTGTCCGGGGCACCTTCGGCCTTTTCCGGCAGGGCCTTCTCGATCTCGGTTTCGCGGGCGCGTAGCTCCGAGACTTGAGCCTCCAATTCCTCGACCCGGCCACGGAGCTTCGTCTCGCGGGGCGTCTCCTTGCGCACGAAGCCCAAGAGCCCTTGCTCATATCCCTTAATCAGGTGCTCGGCATACTCGGAAGTCGCCCTTTTCATGGTGGCCATATCCAGAATGGCCAGTTCAAACCCCATCCAGTTATCGAGTTGCTTGTAGAACTCCAGATCACGGGGAGGAGTGCCGTTCTGTTCTTCCGCCTTGGCGGTGGACTGTTCGATGGCGTCAACCGTCTTGCCCATCACCTCCCGATGGTCCTTCCCCTGCAAAAGACAATGTATCCGCAAGACGTTCTCATGTCTGGCCCAAGCCGACACACCGGGGCCAACGCCGTATTCCCGATGAAGGGTTCTTTCCCTGCGAATTCCAGTCTTCCGGATCGAGTCATCTGCTACTTCCTTGATGCCATCGTGCCAGAGGTCATCATGATGCTGGCCGGAATCACCGTGCTCGGCTCCATAGGTCACCGTGCGCCCATAAATTTCCTCGAAAAGCTGGCACTTTTTCACCCGGGCACCCAACAGAAGTTTGCGAACCTCCTCCTCCCGTCCAGCCTCAAGCAAATATTGCACGGCTCGGGAGTGATCGGGCCGTAACTCAAATGTCGCCCTCTCTACATCGGAATCCGGGCGCTCCCTCCGGTCACGCGCCGTCAGTTTGGCCCGATCCTTGATTTTGCGCTTCCGCCATGAACCGTCCTTGCCTTGGCGTTCCTGCCATTGGTGATACCAAGACAGACTGGCCGTTTGTTCGGCCAGTTTCTGCTCCCACGTTTCGCCTTCCACGGGTTCAATCCCGGCCACCTTGCCGTCCTTGCTCCGCACGACCTGCCAGCAATACCCATTCCCCAATTTGGGAAACTCCGACTCGAAGGGCGGATATTTCTGACCTTCGTGATAGCCCTCCACGAACACAAACCGACCCTTGGCATGCCGGGCCTTTCTCTCTTCTTGGCTGATCTTGTCCCGGGCATGAATTTTGGAGTTCGGGTTACCGTGGGCTCTGGCGGTGTAAGTGGCTCTTCCTCGTTTTGACATGGCTGTATTCTTGAGTTAGGCTGACAATCTCGCTTAAAATGTGCGGAGTGCAAGTGTTGTCGCGCACAAAATGAGATTTTGCTCGCGACAACAACTTGGCCTCCGGCGGCTCTTCGAAGGCGAGGCCGAGGGGCTTCGCCGCCTCCCAGCCGCCGCTGGTTCCCTCCCATGTCCCGCCTCTTAACTCCCGCGTGACATCAGGCAAACGGCGACAGATGCGCCTCAAAATGGGTAATTGTGGGAATTGGCCGGTGTACGGCCAATACACGCATTACCAAAAATATGGCGTCGCCGCTTTTCACCCTCAGCAACGCTCGGTGCAGTGGTAGCCTTGGAGCCGACATTCGCGAAGTTGACCAGAGCCGCGGCTTCGGGGATTTTTGTGATACCATTGCCCCGGATCAGCTTGTTGGAGGCTGATCCCACGGCCTGAAACTTCAGTCAGGTGGCATCCGTACCGTCTGTTTTGCGAGTTTCTGTCGCACATATGGAGCCGGAGGCGAAAAACTCGGGCTTGCTATAAGCGCAGAATCTTAGTTTTGTGCCAGACTTATGAGTCTCTCTTCTCTCAGTTCCGCCAACCTTCGCAACCTTGTCACTTTGGTCGAGAAGCGGGAGGCGCTCGCCGCAGAGTTGGAAAAGGTAGAGGCCTCGATCAAGTCTGCGCTCGAAGGTGGTAAAGCTTCAACGCCTATAGCGGGTGCGAAGCGCGGCCCAAAGAAAGGCTCGATTCGTAGACCTAAGATGAACAAGCGTGGTGCCCTGCGAGATTTTATCGTCGCCGAACTCCAGGCGGCCGGGAAAGAAGGCGTCTCGGTTAAAGACCTCTCGGCCAAGCTGGGCGTTAAAAACCAGAACGTCCACGTGTGGTTCAGCACGACCGGAAAGAGCGTCGGGGCGAAAAGAGTCAGCCCGGGCAGATACGCCCTCTAGCCGTTCGTCTTGCTGGCTGCGGATTCCCTACGCTCGATAGCGGTTTCCAGCTCGGTGGCTGCTTTTTCCAATTCGTCTGCCTCTTCGGGATTCGATGGTCGAATCTCGGCCGCGTGCTGGCGCATCCAACGCGCATGTGCTGCGGCAAATTCCCTCTCTTCCTTGGTGCCGAGTGCGAGGTAATTACTCACGGCAAATGTATCGTTTTCCGTTCGAATCACGGCCCCAAATCCCTCGGAAGTCTTCTTCCTGGATTGCACGATCCAAATAGGTGCCATCTTTCAGCGAGGCCACGAAAAGGAACTGGGTGGCCTCGTGTAGTTGGCCATCGGAGCACAGGACTCGGGCCAGCATGTAGCAAATCTCTGGATGTTGGTGGATGGCGAGGCCCATCCGAAGTATGACCTCCCCGTCACGATTCGTGCGGGCCTGTCGCGCTGCCTGAGCTGCGGCAATCCACCACTCTGGTGTGCTCGGGTCGATTTTTTCCGGCTCCCCGGACGAACAATCCCACACCCACCAATTCTTCTTGACGGCGGCGATTTGAAATTTGGTGGCGAGAACCTCGTATCGAAGTCGATCCCCCGTCTCGATCTGAGACAATGCCTCGTCGGCCTCGGTCAAAAGATCGAGCCCTAGGTAGCCTACTGCCTCGTCGAGGCATCGTTTCCAATCCGCTGCCATGCGCAATTCGTAGGCCTATACACCTATAGGTTTCAAGGTGTTTGTCTCTTGCCATTCCAATGCCCCTCTGTTACCCCGCTCGCATGGCTGGCAACCTCGCTTCCATTTGGACAGCTTCTCTCCTTCTCGGGGCCATCGCTCCGCTTGCCGCGCAGTCCCCGGAAATTCCTTCGCCCAAGTTACCCGCCACTTACTTCGATGTCCTCAAGCTCTCGGACGAGGAACTCGAAAAGCTGGACGTGGCCCGCATGAATCTGCTCTTCGCCGCGAACCTCCCCGGCTCCGAGAGCCTCGACATCGAGGCCTGTCTCGATCAGGTCAACAAGATGGCCCTTTACGTTCGTAAACGCACGGAGGAGCTGCGGCCGAAATTTGAGGCCAACTCCGAGCGGTTCCAAAACTCCGAGGAGTTTTTCAAAATGACCGTGCTGGTCACTGTCCTACAAAAGGAAGCCGGGGTTTCGTATAATCCCAAATTCGCCATCCGCCCAGGCGAAGGTTACGACGCCGCGGCCCAGGTCGAAATGTCGAAGTCCTCGAAGTATGGCTTCATCAACGGGATGCTGGCCTCGGAACCTCGGCTAGGAACATGCGCGTCCATGCCTGTCCTCTTCGCCGCAGTCGGTCGTCGCCTCGGCTATCCGATTCGATTGGTCCACGCGAAGAACCACCTGTTTGCCCGCTGGCACGACGACAAGGTCCGCTTCAACGTCGAGCCGACCGAGGGCGTGATGGTGTCTCCGCCAGACGACAAATACACCGTGTGGCCATTCCCGCTCACCAAAGAACAGGTCGAAAATGGTCCCTACCTCAAAAGTCTCTCCGCGAAGGAGGAAATGGTAGATGCTATGAACACCCGGTTTTGGATGTTGATGCGCTACAAGCGCCACGAGGAGGCACTCGGATTGGCTTTGGCCGTTCGGAAACTGCTTCCAGACGCCAACAAGTATCTCCCGCTCGCCGATGCCGCCGCGCCTCTCTTATATCCTCCCTCCATGGATGGTCCTCAGCGAAGTCCCTACGAGCCGCCAAACCCCATGGAAGGTGTGATGTCTTCAATCATGCCGAACGGTCAGCCTGGGCCGTCTATCGACCCCATGGTCTTGCAGGCTCTGCCGCCGCATGCCCGCGCCGCGATTGAGGGCAAACCCATCGCGCCGGAATTTCTTCCACAAAATGTCCGTTCTGCTATGGAGATGGCTGTCCCGGGGTCCGCCCCGGTGATGCCAGACCCGTTAGCCGATCTTCCGCCCGAAATCCGCCAAGCTCTGCCACAACCCCAACGATGAAAAAGCTGATCCTCGCCGTCGTCCTGGCCGCCGCCGCAAAGGCGCAGGCCTACCAATACGTTTCGAACAACCCGGTAAACCTGGTTGATCCGCTCGGACTGTTTCCGGGGCAGGGATATTTCCAAGGCCTCGCCGCTCAACAGACCCCCGGCCCGAGGCCGCCCGTGATGCCGGGTATCGTAAACACCTACAACGAGATGCACTCCGACCGTTCATTCTATCAGCAAGACCCGTTTTATCGGAGGAATGACCCGGCTCGACATATCTCAATGGCGTATGAAGGAGCTTTGGAGCACGGCGAGGGGATGGCTCGTTGCGCAGGTATCGTGAACGAAATACAAGGTATTCCTTTGGATTTACGAAGGTTACTTCCGAGATTGCAAGGTCGGGAACCTTGGGCGTTTGAACTCGATGATTTGAAACTAAATGAGGTGGGCTTCAATTTGGCGAATGGCCTCGGGCCAAGTTTGCTCGGACCGAACGGCCATGTTGACCCGCAAAAGCTCGGCAACGCGATCAATTTAGGGACAATCGAAAATACGGTTTCCCAAGACTAGAGTTTGTGACACGAGCGCCCTTTTCAAGGTTGACGCTATCTTTGCTCGTCGCGGTTTCTCTGGCCGGTTGCACCGATTGGCCAAAGGAAAGTGAAGCAGAACGCGATTTCCTAACGGACTATCCCGGCCTTAAAGTCACCCGCTGCTATCCGGGCGAAGCCAACTCCGATGCGATATATTATCACATCGAGTATAGTGATCCCAAGACCGGGAAAACGGGAACGACAAGAGTAATCTATACCAGGGAACCGGGAAAGAAAACATGGTCCCATTCCGGTGCCGACCCCACCGACCTCTACCTTTCCGAAAAATACCCAATCGTCCTCCCGGGTCCCTCAAAGACGAATAACTGACTATGGCTGCCACTCGCCGCGAAGCCCTCGAAGCTGTAGAGCGCCTTTGGGATCGCTACCCCGAGCAACGATTGGGCCAGCTCCTGACCAATATCGCGATCTTCGCTCGCGGCCCAGGCGGCGCCGAGGAAGTTTACGATCTCGAAAATTGGGAGATCGTCGGAGCCGTGGTCGATCACCTCGGCGGAGAGTAACCCCAGCCCGTTTTCAGAGCCTGGGCTTTTCGGTCGGTGGCACTCTGCGGCTACGGGCTCCTGTTACCATGGGTTCCGCATTGCTGCGGTTCAAAGATTCTTCCACTCGTCGCCCGGTAGGTCCCACCCGCGGGGCTGGTGCCAGTCGTTCTCCGCGATAGCTCACAAAGGTATCAAGAACTTCCCGAATCTTTTCATTCATCGACCAAGGCTTGAGTCTGAGGAGGGGGGGTATAGAGCTATTGGGTTAAGGGCGAAAAAACTCGGTATCTTTCGCGGCCTGTGGCTGGTCGTCAGAGCGTTACTATTATCGGCGGAAAAAAGAACCTTTTTGGACCTCAAATTGAGGCCCTCAGACGCTCGAAAGGTCTCACTCAAGCCCAGGTGATCGCGCAACTCGGTCTCAACGTCCCTCGGTGGGATCTGAGCGAAGACACCTATGCTCATATTGAAAAAGGCCGGCGGATGCTCACGGACTCGGAACTCGTGGCGATTTTGCATGTTTTCGGTGTCGGCTTGGAGGTATTGAAAATGCCAACTCGGAAAAAGGTGCAACGACTGAGGTCGAAATAAATTCATTGTGTCTTCGAGAGCTGGTAGCCTAGCCGACCGGCTGAACGAGAGGCCTTGTGAGGCCAGGCCCCGTGTGGACCTCCGAGCAGGGCTTGACCACGCTTTAGTGGCTCCCATACGGAGTCATTGGGGGTGCCATTCTCGGAGATTGCTTTCCCCCTTCCACCGGATGGCTTCCTGTATGGTGTTTTATTCCAGATCGGACCAGCTTGCCTTGAGAGTCCGAAGTATCATGCGGAGTTCGAGGTCGGAGAGGCTGCGCCGTTGCTTTTCTATTTGGGTGTAGCGGGGAGGAGAGACGTCCCAGCCTGCCATCTGCAAACGACGGCAAATATCCATTGCAGAAAGGTGGCGCTCTTCACGCAGTTCCCGCAACCGAGGTCCGAAAAAATTGCGTTGGCCAGGAAGCAAACTGGAGGCACTCGACCGGATAGACATTCATTACGCCTAGCCATTTTTTTGCTCGTCTTATGTCGCCTAGGCGACATGATTTGAGCCATTCATCCAACCTGTGAATCGAACCTCGATCTTGCTCCTGCTGATTTTTGCGCTCGCGGCTTTTTCCTCAGACCCAACCCACCTATGAAAATACATCCACTCATTCCACTCCTCGTAGTCGCCGTCGCCTTGCCCGCCTGCGGCAAGAAACCCTCCCCGCATTCAGGGACCTATCTTTATCAGGGGCGAGACACGACCATGGGGGAGGAAATTACCCAGGCCGAAATCCGCCTCAACCCGGACGGAACGGCCTCGGCGCTCGTGAGATCCCACGGCCATATCGAAGCGATCGGAACCACCACCATCGATGTGACTCTTTCCGGCAAGGGCACTTGGACAGATGCCGGGGAAAAAGCCGAAGCGGTCATCGTCATCGACAAATGGGTCAACAAGGGCAAGGAGTTGGTTCCTTCAGAACCTTTCCGGATAACCCTCTCTGGAGGTGCGTTTCCGAGCGTTTCCGCTTCGTCCATCAAACCCAAGGATGGGCCTTCATTTGTGCCATCTTTCACGCCCATTTTCGGACTATGGACGCATGAGCCTGCGCCCTAACTGCTTTCGATCTCACCAAAACTCGCTCCTACCATAAAAAATGAAAAAATTCTGTTTCCATTATATCATTCTCTCCTTGGTGGCCGCCTCGCTTCTTGGCTGTGCTTCCACCGAGAACAACTCCACGAAGCCGCTGGCCGAGCGTATCACTTCGGGCCTGACCAGAGAGCAAGTGCTTTCTATCGCCGGAAAACCGCAAAGTCGCCAATCAGGATTGACCGGCGGTCAAGCAGACGAGGTATGGCTTTACAGCGATGGCGCGCTCAACCTAATCCCGGTCTACGGTCTCGTGCGCGGCGCTCGCACCAATACCATTCAAGTTTTCTTCAAGGGTGGGAAAGTCTCTCAGGTAGCTGAAGGCTCTTTCGGTCTTTGGTAACGCTGACTGAAAGGCCCGATGGGCAGCCGAATTCCGAAGGAAGTGATCACTTGGCGCGCCCGCGTCATCGAGAAATCCAAACAGATTCGTACTGAGAAAACGTGCATCCCCAACTTCCCGCTTTCGCGGGAAGTCTCGGAAGAAGCGAAAATGGTGAGAAGAAGTATATGAGTATCCTTATCACTCTGATCGTATTGGCCATGGGCTTCCAAATCATTTGGGGCCTGTGCGAAATCGCCTACGGAATCGCCCTGATGCTCCTTGGAATCGCTCTTTATATCGTCGCGAGCATCCGGGATGCCGCGCTCGCCCTGCTTGGAAAATCCTGATGCGCCCCAAATACACTCCACGCCGCATTCAGGAAATACCCGTCCATCCGCAGAGCCATCCTCCACCACCTTTCAATTAGCCATGCACCTCACCAAAATTCTCATTCTGTTCGTCGCTTTCACCCCGCATGCAATCTGCCAGGTTCCGGGCAGCGCCTTCGACGAAAGCAGCATCTCCGGAAATGTCGAGCAGGCGACCAAAATCGTCATGCCCGACTCGCCGAACGTCGGCACCAACAATCAAAGCCTCAATTTTTCACCCACCATTTCGCCCGGAAATACCTCGTTAGCGGCACCGACCGGAAATTCTGTTGGCACGAGTCCCGCCCAGCCTGGAACCGGGGGAGAAAAGACCGAGGGTGTCGTTGCCGACAAGCTGAAAAACCTCGAAATCGATCCGGCCAACGAGACGGTCATCAATTCCAAAACGGGGTCGGTTTGGGCGATTACCGATAATTGGATGGTAGACGCCCGATATGAGCGGTATCTTAACCAGGACGCATTCACGCGGCAAAAGCAGGAAAAATATCTCCACCAACTCAACGGAATTCTCCAGTTGCTTTGCCCAAAAAATCCGTATGGCGGAACGCGTGGGGCATCCGGTCCCACCCGTGAAGATTACGGTAAAGCCTACCAACTCCTTCGGAATCTTTCCGCCGAGTTTTCCGATTACGACGGCGGGGTGGCAAACACCTTGGCCAATCAGGTCGATGCCCTCAATGCCGCTTTGGCAGCGCGCCAAAAGCTCTATGCCGAAGTCGATGCGCTGGAAAAAGAAATCCAACGGGCCAAATGGAACATGGACGTCACGGTGAAACACCGGATGGATCGTAACAGCGAACGGCGCGGCGCGGACCGCGCTCAGGAAACCGCCGAAAGAACTGCCTACGCCATACAGGCTGGCTCCGGATACGCCAGAGAAATTGCAAAATACCAAGCCCTCCAAGCCGCAAAAACAGCACAAGCCGAGGCCAAGATGTTGCTCGCTAAGACGGAATTTCAAACGCTGCTGATGCAGCATTTTGCCGCCCGACGTTTTCAGCAGGTGCTGATCGGTGGGGCGTTTTATCGGACTGGATTTGGGGACGGCGAAATGTCCATTACGACCGAAACCAAGCTGACTCAACTTCTCAGTGAGAAACTGGGGGTGCCCTTGACGGTCACGGTGCTTGAGGCGGCCACCGTCGAAGCCATCGAAGAGGTCCGGCGCGGTATGGGAGCAGTCAGTAACATGCTGACAGATCGCAAGGTTGCAGGCGCGGAAAAGCGCCTGATGGAAACCCTGCTTGTCGGGGAAAATCTGCCCGAAATGCTGGCGTTTTCCGTCGAACAACGAAAAGCCATTCTCGCCTTTCGCCAGATGCGGCAGGAAGCCACCAAGGCCGTTGAAGTGAAGGATTTTGGCCGGGCGGAAGAACGAAACAATCGGCTCTCGGAAATGGCTTCGGACTATGATCCTGCCATGATTCGAGCCGCCGTCTCGGCGGCCATGTCAGAGAGTAACATGCATTTGCTGAAGGCGCGCAACGCCGCAACATCCGGTGATCAGGCCACCGCTGAGGCTGAAGTCAAATTGGCGGCAGCGGCGTGGCCGCAAAATCCGGCCCTTGAAAAGGGCACCTCCCAGATGATGGATAGGTTCAATTCTCAGGCTGAGAATTTGAAGGAACTGGACGCCTTTTTGGAGAAGGGTGACTTGCGAGGCATCGAAAGCAAACGGGAAGTCTTCACGGCCTCAGTTGCCGACGATCCGGACCGCCAGGCACGTTTACGGGCCGCTTTGGAAGCCATCGTGGAAATTGAAAAAGCCATCGAGCGTGCCCGCGAATACGAACAAAACGGCTCTCCGGCGGAAGCGTGGGCGGCGGTGGAACCCATCGGCAGAAAATATCCCAACGACCAGAAACTTCTGCGCATCACATCGGACTATGCCGCCCGTTCGCCGGATTTCGTGCGGCACATTTCCTCGGCACGTGATGCGGCAGCCAAAAAGGACACCGCCCGTGCACTCGTGTCCTATCTCAGTGCTTTGCGCGACAACCCTTCGAGCGAGGAAGCCCGTTTGAAAACGACGGAACTCGCAGAAAAACAACTCTCTCTCCTGGAACAACCCTGATTATGGCCCGGCGAAAAAAACTATCCCTCAAACTTCAAATTGGAATCGTGGTTGGCGTTTTGCTCTTGTTTGCGGCATTCGCCCTGATTCCAACGGTCTTCGATGCCAACCGCACCAAGGCCCGTCTCAGCTTCGACGAATATGTCGAAAATCCCCGCGCCTTTTCCGGGAATTCCTATTTCGTCGAAGGGAAAATTTCCGACCGGCTCGCTCGTAGCAAGTCGGGTGCGGTTTATGCCATTGCGACCGGTAATCATTCGCTGGCCGTTGTCATTCCCGCACCAGTCCTCCCAAAATTCAACATCGAGAAGGGGCAGACGCTCCTTCTCGACATCCAAGTCGCCGATGAAGGCGCGTTGGTTGCCACTGCCGTCTCCAAAAAATGAAAACTCCCACCTTCCTGCTGATCCTCCTCGCTTCGTCCTCGGTTCTTCTCGCCCAGGAATCACCTCCCAAAGGTCCGACTTTCCCTCTCTGGGAGCCGCCCCTTCCAAAGAATCAGGGGGCTTTTGCGCTCAGCTTGAACAGCATTTGTTCCGTGGCCCTCGAACGGTACGACCTCGAATACAAGGATAAATCCTACCCTGTCACCGAGTGTTCCGTCATGACTGTCGGAGGAAAAACGGTCCGCTTTTATTACGTCGAAGAAAAAGAGGATTCGGAACCGAAAAATCCGATTCAAGCCGCGAAGGAATCCGTGAAGTCCATTGTTCCCGGGAACTCCGAGGAGGAAGACTCGAAAAAACTGCGCGTGGTGAAGTTGTTCCCACACTCCTCCCAAACAGGAACGGTTGAATACCGCCTATCCAGTGAAAAGAAGATCACTGACATTTACCAGAGCCTGCGGGACGCATGGGTGGCAAACGCGCCATGAGAATATTGCTTGTCTTGATGATCTTGGGTGCAACCGGGCTTCTCGCACAAGAGGCAGACCCCAAGGAAAAACACTTCTGGTCGCCGGAACTCCCCAATGGTCAAGCCTTCCTCGCCATGCCGCGTTCTATCAAATCCTACCGGCTTGCTCGGTATGACATTCGCTATGAAGGGGAGAATTACCCGGTCACTGAGTTGAACGTCGAATTGACGCATGGGATTGCGCGCTTCGTCGCCATTGAGTCCTCGTCAGGGAAGCCTGTGCCGCCAAGTTTGCGGGACATTGCCGATGGCAGACATGACGCGAACGGCCGTTTTGGGAGATGGGAACAGGGTCAAGCCCCACCCAAAGAACTGACTGCACGCGGAGAAGATGCAGACAGGTATCAACGGTTCATGCTCGAATCACCCTCCCAGGTGACACAACTCCATGAGCAACTCGAAAAGATTTTCCACTTTGCCTTCCCATGGTGACACGAATTTTTCTCATCATCTCGGTCGTCCTCGCACCTTTGCTTTCATGCGCGGCGGAGCCAAGCGCCACCAAAGCCCTCGCGGAATTCAAACGTTACCAATCCGCCGGGGGCAGCAAACTGGCGGATCGCTACGAAACGCGTATCCGCCAGTATCTCGACACCCGCGTTCTGCTCAGCACCGGAAGCCTCGAAAGCTCTGATCCTCTATTGGTTTATTTACTGTTTTCGCGAACGCACAAAACTCCGCAAGGGCGTTCCTACGCCGAGTGTGCGGCGGATGCCAAAAGGTTCGTCGAGAGCGCCGGATTCGAGCGCAAGCTTTACCAGATGAATGACCTTCATCCAGACCAAGGGAGGCAATCCACGTATCAATTTTCCCTAGATGATGTCACCGTCCGGGTAGAACTCGTGCCGGACAACGCGATCACCATCGTCTTCTTTTCCAATCGGGATTTTCGCCATGCCTTGCATCAAACCCGCCGAACGCTCATCCCTCCGAATCGACAGCCTTGACGCGATAGTTGGAAGGCACCACGTTCCAAAAATGCTGCTTTCTGGCTATCGAATTTTTCCCCGGCTCTTCGAACCAACACTCATAGCGGCGGCCCTCTCTGCCGTGGAGGAGCTATGTGATTCACTTCATCCCGGCGATCCTCGTTGGGACAAACATGTAGTTCCACTCGCTGGCCTCAAGGATCATCGAAATCCTGGGATTTCCAAGGAAACAACGGTTGAGGTTCCATTTCTCCTCACGAGCTTGCCTCAACTTTCCCCAGCTTTACGTGCCGTCATATTGTTTCCTTCCTTGTGGGAGGCCGCCCGCGAGATCCTTGAAAGTGAAGATGTCGTGTGCCATTTCTCAAATGTCACCCGTAAACCTGCTCGCATCGGACCGAATATTTCGTGGCATCGCGATTATCCAAACGGCTACATTTGCCCGCGAAAGTCTGAACACTTTTTTCGTTTCCTCATCCCACTTGAAAACATGGACGAGGAAAATGGTTGTACGCTGGCCATTCCAGATACGCACCTTCTCGGCGATGAAGAAGCTCTTCGAGAGCCGAAAGATGCAGACTACTCGAAAGCAATTCCTCTCGAAGCCGAAGCTGGCGCCGCTATCGCTATTCACCCGAAATTACTTCACGGTGGGCGTGAGAATCGATCAGAGCGAAATCGCAACTTGATTGTCGTCCAGTTTGGCCGACGCACTGGTGATTTTTTGCACGATCTTAACGAAGAAGAGATAGAGCAGTTCACCTAGGTATTCGCTATGATCTTGTCCGTGTTGGTCTTGTAGGTGATCCACTAAGGGCCTAACGGTACTGCTGCCCGAGCCGTAGATTTTTCGAACTGAGTTTGCTCAGTTCGAGATCCCCATTTTTTCCGGAGAACACCGCCGTGGGATGGCCTGCCTGAACGAGGCTTTCGCCCCGTTCTTCCAAGAGCCGAAAAACAGGGCACGCAGGCAAGATTGAATACATCGCAGAAGGAAAGGTTTCCTCCGTCCAATTTCTCAAAGGGCAAATCCTTTTCACCCTGGAAATCCCCACAAAACGAAAAGCCGGTTTGCACGTGCTTACTTGCCGGGTGACCGGAGAACTCGCCTTGCGTCTCAAGGACAACCTCCAAGTCGGCGAATCAGTCGTGGTAAGCGGAGTGACGGTTCCTCCTCGCAAGCCAGTCCCCGCGGATTCCGTGATGCGCGTTTCGCGCTGAAAGCCCTCGTCAGAAAAATATACCCTGCGACGGGCGGGAGCGGCTGTCGCCGTCCCGCCCCAACAGGGAAGACATCAATTCTCAGGAAAATCATCACTATGGAAATCCTTGGTCTTCTTTTCGCTCTTACTGCTCTCATCGGAATCCTCGCCGGGTATGCCTGCCTCGTCAGCACGCTCAATCGGCATTCCGAGGAACGTCACGGTTATACGCCGATTACCGTCGGCAAAAGCGCCCTCATGCTCCTGCCATTTGCGCTGGCCGCATTCGGCCTCTTCGCTTGGCAGGAGCCCACCCAGGTTGGCCACGCGGAAATCTGCGCGCTGGTTGCCTTTGCCTGTTCCGGCCTAATCCTGCTGGCCCTGTATTGGCGGATCAGCCGCCGAAGCTCCACCGGGATTGCCCTTGTGGCCATGATTGGCCTCACCATCAACGCCGTCCTGATTGTCGGCGCGATCTGCGTCTATGCCGTCGTGCAGATGCTCCTCGCCGAAGCGCGGCGTAACCGTCGCTATTGATCCTTCTTTCCGTCCCTTTGCTGAGCCCCTCAGCAAGGCGTTCCGGGCGGACTAGTAGGGCTCGTCACTCTGCCATGAACCTCCGCCCGGACGCCAACACTCGCGTTCGCACATCTGCCACCTTTTATGAAATATCCAACGCCATCCTCGCCCGGCACCCAAAATCCGTTTCTGTTTTCGTATCAGCAACCGGCATTTCAGGAGTTGTGCCGCATCGCTCGCGCTTTTTCCCAGACGGGAAGCTGGCAAAATCTCTTCGTCCGCCCGCGCTGGCACCGACTCATCGTCGGACCCACCGGCACCGGCAAGACGCACCTTGCAGCCGCTCTGGCCCACAAGCTCGACTGGCCGCTGCTTTCCCTCACCGTACCGGATTGGATTTTGCTCGGCTGCAACGAACGGGGAGCCAGACAAACATGGCGCTGTATTGCTGATTGGCTCGCCCGACGGGATTCCTTTTCGCTGATCTTCATCGACGAAATTGATAAAATCAGCGGCCACGAAACGTGGTCGCGCCATTTGCGCACCGAGGTTTTTGATCTTTTGGACGGACGGGTGCCGACCGGCCTTCGCATCACCGACGACGAAGACCCCGAAACCTCCGCGCAACTTCGCCTTCGGGCTGCCATCCAGCTCACCTCCAAAACCCTCATCCTCGGCGCTTCCGCTTTTCAGGAAGCTTGGGAGGCTCGTTCCCGCGCCTCGATTGGATTTGGCGAACAAGAACATTTGCCGCCCGTCCTCTCCGAACTGACCCAGCATCTCCAACGCGAACTGCTCAATCGTTTCGCTTCGCGTCTCATCCTCCTCCGATCCCTCGAAAGAACGGACTACCAGGAAATGCTCGCCCAGACAGCCCGGCAGCTACCGTCAGCCCTTCGCGCTCGGTTTTCAGAAGTCGGTCACCAGCGGCTGGAGGAAAGCCACCGCGATCAGAAAGGAGCCCGCTTCATCGAGGAAATCCTCTCCGAATGCCTGCTGATTTCCTCCGAACAACGCCCCACACCATCCCCCGAACACTGAGGGCCACCCTCAACCAACCAACCCACCAAAACCATGCTTGAATTGACCGTCCTCGGATACGTCGGCTTCGTGCGCCTGAACGACACCCAAAACAGCCAGGTCCTCACGGTGACCCTGGCTTACCGTAGGAAACCGGAAGAAGATCCGCAGTGGATCGCCGCGAAAATATGGGGCTCCCGCGCCGCCAGCCTCTCTACCCACATCAAACCGGGAGGGCGTTTGCTGGTGCGCGGCCGCCCGCAAGTGGCCGTCTTCCAACGCAAGGACGGCACCCAAGGCCAAGAATTGGTTTGCCATGTCGATACCCTTGAGTTTGTCGGCAGTCCGCGCCCCGAGCCTCCCCCTTCCCAACAACTCCCACTATCCAGAAAACGCAACACCAAACCCTCACGTTCTCCCGCTTTGAGGAAATGAATGCCACCATCCCAGGTGACCCTGCTTCCAAGCTTCAGCAGGTTGTCATATGCCGTTACGGCTCTCGATATTGGGCCGTTCATCAGGGAACGGAACTTATTGCTGTAACCCTTTACAAAAAAGGAGCCCTGCGAGTGGCCCAGCTTCTGACAGTTACGCCAGAAGAACCCATCAAATCTCCTCGCTAAACAATCATTCAACAAATGCTTTGTTTTTTTGCATCTATATGATGGCATCGAGGCAACCCACGAGATTCGCAAGATCGAAACAGCAGAGAACATCCCGCCCGCTTTCATCTCCGCCCTCACCGCGAACATCACGACGGAAATCCGCCATGTTTGTCTCGATGCCGGGATGTCTAGCTACCTGAACAAGCCCATACAGATCGAACGACTGGCGCA
>ERZ778023.1573-NODE-1573-length-34776-cov-5.682123_pt1 | contig 34776 bp, 28 predicted proteins | sample MGYA00375753_ERZ778023 | MGnify/ENA primary metagenome ERZ778023 (study PRJEB29350, sample SAMN05389822) | bioreactor metagenome | isolation source: Ammonium sulfate bioreactor | place: South Africa: University of Cape Town | collected 2014-04-04 ... | reverse complement strand
CGGGTTCTTGCGATTGAATTCGATGTTCGTACGCAGGATTCGGTATGCCTCGGCATCCGCATTGTCCTTGGCTTCGTTGACCAACAGGGAAATTCCTTTCGGGATCACCGCGAGCACCGGCACCTTGAGGAAGGCTTCCACGTCTTCCATCGTCTTCACGCTGGTGTCGAGATACTCGATGAAGAAGGCAAGGCCGACGCCGAAAATCAGTCCGACAACCACACCCAAGACCATGTTCAGAACGACATTGGGTTTGACTGGAGCCGTCGAAACCTCCGCCGCCTCCCAGATCGTTGCCGGGCTCTGAGGCATGATCTGCTCCATTTTCTCCGTCGAAAGGCGAGTCTGAGCCGCTTCAAGCAACTTTTTGGCCTGCAGCCATTCATTCTTAGCCTCGTAGTAACCGACCGAACTGGTTTTGGACTTCTGCCATTCTGAACGAACAGTTTCCAATTTCTCTTGAAGCCTTTGCAGGCCGTCTTGGGCAATTGCCAGATTTGTCTCAAGGGTCTTTCGAAGCATCGCGGTCTGCTCGGAAAGCTGCCTCCCCATGACCTCCTTCTTTGCGCGAAGAGCCTTTACATTCGGATGATTCGCTCCAAGTCCCGCATTGAGCATTCGAGCTTCTTCCGAAGCAGCCTCCTGATATTGAGGCAATAGCTGGGGGATACTCGGATCCTCGATCTCCAAGGTCGTGAGCGACCGCATGATCTGCTCATCTGTCATTTTGGAGACCTGATCGTACTTTGCCCGGAGCGCAGCAACCCGTAGCGCTTCCTGATTGACCTGCTGCTCGACCTGAAGCAATACGGCATTCTCGGCTTGGGTCCCACCATCGGAGGTGTCCGGATTAAGATCCTGAATCCCGGTCTCCTGACGGATCTTGGTCATCGCCCCCTGGAGGCGATCGACACTCGCCCGCTGCTTATCGACTTCCTGCTGAAGTTGGGAGAGCGATTTGGTGAGAAATTCGTTCTCCTCTGACAAGCGGCGCTTCTGATACTCCTCAGCAACACGATTCGCGATCTCCATCGCCTCTTTGTTATCGGTGCTGTAAACGACAATCTGAATCAGCTCCGTGTTGCGGATCTCCTGCACTCGAATCATTCCCGAGAGACGGAAATAGGCGATCTCCCGACTTGGAACGCCCCATTTCCGGTCCAGTCCGAGGGCCTCAATGACGGGATAGAGAACCTCCTTGCGCTGAAGAATCTGAAACTGCGTCGACAAAAACCGCGGGTCGGAACCCTGAACTGCCGCCCGATCGAAAACTTGAAGAGCCTTGTCGTTCTGCCGAATCTGCATCGTTACCATAGACGCATACTGTTTCGGCATGAAATAGGTCACCACTCCTGCCGTGATAACCACCAAAAGCAGAACCAAGAGAATCAGCGGCAACCGAACACGGATAACTCGCCAATAATCAAGGAAATGCAACCTGATTTCTCCGCTATCCGGTGACTCTAAACTCATTGGGGCAGAAAGGGGTAAAGGCTATGCTACAGCCTGCCAGACGAAAATCAATTGGCGACGCAACTAAAATGCCAGGTTTGCCCCGACATACACCACGTTGCGGGTATATTCCCGATACTCGGCATCGGGAGCGATGTCGGCTGTGAACTGATAGCCGGCAGAGAAAGACCAGTGTCGATTGATCTGGTAGCTCGCACCGACAGCCACGTCGAAAATATTCTCGTAGTAGGAGGAGATGACGTTGTTCTGGTCGTAGTAGTTCGCCTGATAATTCACCCCGAGGGTCATGGTGATGCGCCGGGTGAAAGCATGAGCTACGCTCAGGCCCGTACGGAATGTCTGGCGTTGTGTAACATCATTGAGACCGGAGGCCTCCGTGCCGTACCTCATCATCCAGGAGATCGATGACGATTTGGCGAACTGATAGGTCAGCGTGCTTTCGCCGTAAGGCCCAACATAGACCGAATCGCCATCATCGGGATTTTGGTCAAAGCCTACTTGCAAACCTGCTCGCGCATTCCATTTGAATCGCGGATTGAAGACCTGATCAAAACCCACGAGGAAGAAATTGTTGAACACGTTGAGGTCCGCGTCGAAGTAGGTGACAGGATTTGCACGATACTCCGCCACCACCGTGGTTTTCGGCAACAGCAGCCAGTTGGCGGACTGCCCGAAGGTCTGGTCTATGCGCCCCTGATTTTGATTCAAGTTGTTATCCATGTAGTAGATAACATTGAAATTGTAGGTGGTGGTGGTGGAAAACTTCTGACTCCATTGATATGAGCCGCTCAGGATGGTGTTCGAATACATGTAATCACCATCCTGACGGTTGGTGCCACCGACGATATTGGTATCCGGCTGGGAGAGATAGGCGGTGGTCGAGTTGATCGACAGCGTGAGCCGGGGCGTCGCGAGATAAACCGCGTTCAGGCTGTAATTTCCGTTGAAATCGACCTTGTCACCCGGGCGGGTGTAGTAATAGGTGATGCCACCCCCCAGGCTCGTCTGGAGCTGGAGGCGAGGCGTACCAAACGTGTAATATGCTCCGGCAGCCCAGTTTGTGTAGAAACTGCTATCCGTATTGTTCTTGGTCGTGAACAAGTTGTCATCGTATCCCTCACGGACAGCAAAGGTAAAATCGATCGGCAGCTTGGAGAAAAGTCCGGCTCCAAGAGAGGATTTCCCATCCGATGAGCCTCCAGCAGGAGCAGAAGAACCGGCCGGGATATCTTCAGGAGCAGGAGCCTCCGCCTCGCTCAAGGAATACGGAATGGCTGTGACATTACCCAGCCCTCCACCAAAATCAGCCGGTGGAGGAGCGCTGTAAAAACTCACCTGAGCACGCGCAGGTGACGCAACAAAGCCGAGCGCATACCCAAGCACGGCCAGCGCTGCGAATCGGGAGGCAGCATTTCTTGAAACCATGCGGGCGTTGTAGCGCAACTTTCCAGTTAGGCAAACATTTCTTACCTCGCACTCCTCTGACTCGCTCGTTCACGTTCCTGGAGAATCTTTAATTTCTGCCGATCGATACCAGAGCCCCACAAACCGCTTGCGAGTTGGTAATACTGCAACGCCAAAGAAAGATCCCCTTGCTGCTGGGCGACCAAACCCAACTGCACCCAGCTGATGGCACGCGATGGATTTCTCTCGATATTCCAAAGGGCCTGGTTCCGGGCGGCGTCCAATTGGTTCTCCGCCAGCAAAGCCCCTGCCAACCCTGATCTAAAGACACTCTCGTCAGGAGAAAGCGCCAAGGCTCTCTCAAAACTCTCCCGGGCCGCCTGCTTTTCCTCGGTCCGATATTTCCCCTCAAGAGTGGCTGCCGCAGCCAATGCCACTCGCCCTGAGATGTAGTGCGCCCATGGATTCCCCGGCTCGACCGTCACCGCGTAAAAAGCCTTTCTCCCTGCAGACTCAAGACGATTCGTCAGCAGGTCGTTTTCCGCCCCAAGCGCCCAGGCTTCCCCGCGCGAATTCCAGACACACAACAATAAAGCCAGAGAAACGCCTCCCGCCAGGCAGGCATACAGTATCCGCATGTTCCTCGGGGCAGATCGCCCTTCGCCCGAGACACTTTCAGGCCGAGAACCAGCAAGGATTCCCGCCACCGCCGCCGCAAGCAGAGCGTTGGCCGCAACCTGAAGGTTGAAATCCGTCAGAGAATGGACCGCAAACATGGCAAAAACGGCCAGCGCCCCCAAGAGCAGGGCGGACGAGTTGCTCTGCGGCAAGCTCCCAATAGCCAGCCGGTATCGAAGCGCCGCCAAGTATCCCTGCCAACCCGCATGAAAATGGACGATTACGGCCAGGAGAAACAGGGCGAAACCAATGATCCCGTACTCGCTAGCGACCTGCACCCAGTCGTTGTGAGCCTGGTAGTCGTCGGTATCTGATGCTCCAGTGCGATAGAGCCTGCTATAGACGACATAAGTCCCCCCTCCTGTGCCGACGAAGGGACTGGTTTGAAGATGGCGCAGCGAGGTTTTCCAGATTTCCGGCCGATATTTATCGAGGAAAAGCGTATTCAATCGCGTCTGAACGTCCAAGGACTGGCTGGCGTAAGTGACAACGATGACCGTCGGCAATACCACGGCCGCCACGAGCATCGAGGCGAGCGCCCAGCGTCGCCCGGTGCCGCTCACAAAGATCGCCGTAATGGCCAGAATGACCAGGGCAATAATCCCAGCCGCCAGACCCAGCACGCCACCCCGGCTCAAGGTAAGCAGCCCGGACCCCAGACACGCGATGCCTACATAGGCGTAAATTACCTTTTGCCAAGCCCGCCCGCGACCAAGGCACGCCAGCGCGATCCCAAACAACCCCACCGTGTTGAGAAACCATGCCAGGTGGTTGGGGTTCACGTACAACCCCAGCGCGCGGCGCATGACAGTCGCATCGGACTGCACAATGGGGATATCGAGAAAAAGACGGTGAAATTCCGAAAACCACCCCTGCGGACATCGCTCCAGAAATCCGCCCAACTGCGCCGCCGCAATCCCTCCCTGGATGATCCCATCGACCATCAAGATGCCCAGGAACCATATGCGGGATGCGGGCGTTGCCAGAGCCGAGGCCAGGATCAGGTACATCACGGCGCACGCCAGCGTCAGGCGTAAAAAAGCTCCTGCCATCCAAGGCTCGATCGAGTAAACCTGCCGGACAAGAGCCCACGCCACAAATGCTGCGGCCCAGAGAAGGCAGTCCCATCGGGGAAGCGCAAACGCCCGGTTCCAAGCCAGAGGGATGCTCAAAAGACCTGCCAGCCCGAGGAGCCCGTAACTTGGGAGTGCCAGAGCGGGACGCAGACCGGAACCCGCAAAATATTGCCCAAGACAAATGGCAAGGGCACACAATATGGCGACAAATACCCGCATGGAGAGCAAACAGGGGTAGTAAAAATGAATCGCCAAGAAAAGCGACAAGCAACAAGAAGTCCCGCCATCCCCGCCCGGATCAGCCAGTCCGAAAAGAGAGGACTTTCTCCATCCCCAACCCAGGCACCATCCGGCTTCCGGCGTTTTCTGCTTTCAGGAACCCGTTTTCACGGCAAAAAGAGGGTCTCGTGAAGATAGCCTGCATGATTCCGGCCGGTGTCGGTGGCACGCAAAAAGCCGCATGGCTCTTTGCCGAGGGCCTCGCCCGCAGAGGCCATGAGGTCACGGCGTTTTCAGGCTCCAGCCCCTATCATGACCCAGATCATCCGATTCCGGGATTGAAAGTGGAGCCCGTCCATACGGAGGCGGACAGCTTCCCAGCCATCCGCGATGGTCGATTTGATGCCCTCCATCTTCATGTGCCGGGGTATTCTCTTCTTCACCCCATCTATCCCCTTCTCCACGAAATGGGCAAAAACCGTCCCAAAGTGGTCGAGACCAATATTCTCGGCTGGCTCACGGATCGGGCGGCCCAAGGGGTTACAGATCAGCATTTTTTTGTCTCCATGACATCCGCTTGCCAAGCCGCGCGCCGTTCATGGAAATCTCTGCGCAACCTCGAGAACTGCGGAGTCGCGCGAAATCCGATCTGCCCTCCTCGCCCGTTCACCAGAGAGGCTCGATCCCTGCTGCGATCCCGGTTGGGCTTCGCAGAGCAGGATATCGTCGCCCTCCGCCTGGGACGGCCCGATCCCGCGAAATGGACGGCATGGGAATGCTGCGCGGTAAAAGCCGCCCGGCAGAACGGCTCGCCTCACATCAAGCTCCTGGCCATTGAGCCATCGCCACTGCTGAAAGCGGAAATCTTAAGTGGCGCCTACGGCGAAGGCATCATATCCCTGCCCCTTGTGACCGATCCCAGCCAAGTTGAGGCTTTGATCCATGCCAGCGATGTCATCCTCCACGCGGCGCGATACGGGGAAAGCTACGGCTATGCCATCGCCGAAGGCATGGCCGCAGGCAAGCCAGTCATCTCTCGCTCAACTCCGTGGGGGGATAACGCCCAGGTGGAACTCGTCGATCATGGAAAGACCGGATTCATCTGCTGCACTCTGGAGGGTTTCACTGAGGCGCTACAAATCGTCGCCAACGATGAAGCACTCCGCTCAAAGCTCGGCAGGGAAGGAAAAGCGCGAATCCTCGATCTCGCAGATCTCGATCGCGAGTGCGCCCTGCTAAATGCGGCGTTTTCGGAACCCGGCAGCCCTCTTCTACAGGAGCGATGGGAGAATACTCTGGCCTTCGGCAAGACGCTCCATGCCCGCGAATGGAATGTTTTTGAAGCGACACATGGACACGCTCTCGGGCTGGATAGAAGTCTCTTTCGCCGGGAGCGGATATATTCTCGGATTCGCGAAGGAAAAGCGGTGCTTTCCGCCGCTCGAGCCTCTCTCAGGAGCGCCATGGGGGCTACTGCATATCGATGAATGGCCCCGTTGAGTCACGCTTCGAGACGAGGCTCCCCTCAGCCCCCTCCGGTCCACCACGCAGAGGGACTTTCTTTTTACCAGCATTCTTGAGAAACGAGATGTCGGCTCCTTATTTTGCGGCAGGCATGGAGCGCTACAACACACCGTCGACGCCCCCTCAATGAAAATCCTCGTATCCGCCATGGCCTGCAACCCGGTGACAGGCTCCGAAGCTCATTTCGGCTGGGCTGGCGTACGGGCCCTCGCCCGCGAGCATGAGGTCCATGTCCTCACCTTCGATTTCAACCGGCCTTTTATTTCCGACGCTGATCGCGCCGAACTTCCCGGTGTCACCTGGCACTTCCTCGGGCGGTTCCGCGGGCATCACCCCAATCTCGTCATCGCCCGGTTGGCGGCATGGCAAGACACGGCGACGTTTCAGGATCGCCAGATCCTGCCTTACGCGCGCACGCTTCACGCCCGGGAAAAGTTCGACCTGGCGCATCATCTGACCATCTCGAGCTGGCGACTGCCTTCACCCTTGTGGAAGCTCGGAATACCCCTCATCTGGGGTCCCCTGGGAGGAGGCGAGTCCATTCCCCGGGCATTTCACCCAATGCTCAGCCCCGCCACCCGGCGGATGGAATTCCTCCGGCAGGGCCACTCCTTCTTCTCTCGCTATCGCAGTTCCTTGCGGACATGCGCCAACCGGGCCAGTACCGTGCTGGCATCCAATCCCGAAACCGCCGTCCTGCTTCGGACCCTGAGAAAGGACGGCGCCGTAAATATCGTCTCCAGCGCCTTCTTCACCCCTCCAGACGTTGCCCGCTTGCAGCGCCATTTGCACGAGAAGTCGTGGCAAGGCCCCTTGCAGCTCTTTGCCGGTGGCAGCCTGGAAGGCCGCAAGGGCCTCGCCGTTGCACTCAACGCCCTGGCAAAAGCCAAGGCTCAGGGGCTGAGTTTTCGCTTCCGCATCTGCGGGGAAGGTCCCGAGTTGAGACACCTCCAGTCTCTCTGCGCCCGCCTCGGTATCACGCAGAATGTTTCCTTTGAACGCCCCCTCTCGGGCGCGGCCTACGAGGAGGCCCTTCATACCAGTCATATCTACCTCCTGCCGAGCCTCCGCGAAAATGCCGGGCTGACCTTGATGGAAGCCATGCTGTCTGGATGCGTACCCATCGTCGCCAAGCTCGGCGGACCGGGGCTGATCGTGCCGGATAGCGTCGGCTTTCCCATCGATCCACAGAATCCTGCACAACTGGCCAACGACATTCGGACCATCCTTCTGCGCCTCGATTCCGATCGCCACCTCTGCCGCTCATTGGCAGACGATGCGAGCGCTCACATCGCCCGCGAGTACTCGGAAGCCCGCTATCTCAGCAAGGTCTATGCGGACCTGATCCCTCTTGCCCATAGACAAGCCAATTCATGACGCACAGATCAGGCCATCCGGGCGCCCCCACGATAGCCCATGAGATTCTTTCACTGACCGGCATCCGGGCCTTTGCCGCCATCGGCGTCGTCCTGACACACTTCCATAGCGAACTGGAAAGCTTCGTCCCCTCATTTTCTTTACTTGCGCCGCTCTACTCACGAGGCGGGCTCGGCGTAGATCTCTTTTTTGTCCTCTCCGGTTTTATCATCACTCACGTCTACGAGGATAAACTTCGTCTCAACCCGAAGCAGGAATACCGGAAATACATCATCAATCGCTTCGCCCGCATATATCCGAACTATTTCGCCACTCTTACGACACTGGTGATCATGGTTCTCTGCGCCGAGGCGCTCGGATTCGCTGTGCAGGGCCAGTATCCCTGGCTTTGTGGCTGTCGGCACATTATCTCATGCTGCAGCCGTTTCCCGGGGTGCCCGGGGGATGGAACTATCCTGGGTGGTCGAGCGGCGCAGAATCCTTTGCCTATCTCCTCGTATTTCCCGTGTTTGTCGCTTTCGGAAAACGTGTGAACCCCTCTGCAGCGATCTGCCTTTTCCTGATACCGCTGTGTCTTCTCGCGTTCTGGATTCCGAAAATGACAGGCGCGTGGGGGTTAAGCGAACACCTTCCCATGGTCACATCCGAATTCCTGGCCGGAGCTTTCCTTCGTCGCGGCTGCGGGCTTAGTAAAGCCGCACGCCGCACGCTGCAAAGACTCCTTCCATTCACCACGCTGTCGATTATTGCGATCCTTTGCGTTCCGCCGGATATTGTTCCCTGGAACCTTGATCGCGTGGCCCTCGTTTTGCTCTTCCCTCCTCTGATCGGTGGTCTTTGGAATTCCGCGAGCGGTGTGGCCCGGCTTTTGAGCACTCCGTTGATCGTCTATCTCGGGCATATTTCCTACGCCCTCTATCTCGTTCACGCGATCGTACAAAAGCTCTTTCTGGCAACATTGCTCAATCCTGCACTGCATGCGGACTCACAGTGGTGGCGCATCGGCGCATTCGTGCTTTATCTTCTCGCCCCTCTGATTGCCGCGAGCATCCTTTATCACTTGATTGAGGAACCTTGCCGAAAGTGGATCCGCCATCACTGGCGCTCTGAAACCAAAGGACTCTCCAACCCTGCCTCCTGAAGCTTACCCCAATGCCAGTCCCCAACCATATCGTAGTCGTCATCCCTCTTCCCTACCGGCGGGATGGCGGATTTTGGGTGCGCGATGCCGGCCTGCTCGTGCGGGCATTCCGGGATCTCGGTTTGCGCTCGACCCTTGTCGCGCTCTCCGGCGGGGCCACTATCGACGAACCTGTCGGCCTGGAAAAAGACGGTCTTGTACTCGGAACCATCGACGAGCTGGAATCCCCGGAATGGTGGAAGTCCGTCTGCCCCGATGCCGTGGTACTCTTTGGCTGGGGATTGCATCACTTCGAAAAAGTCCGTCAGGCCTTTCGCCAGATCACGCCCCTGCTAGCGGAGCACACCGACAGCGACGGGATGCGCAGTCCGCGAGTAGGAATCGGCAGGTTCTGGTACCTCGCCTGGGCTCAAGCGATGGACCGCCGGGGAGCGATTTACCCTTGGGGCTGGCCGGCCGCGCCCTCTACGCTCTGGGCCAGTCTCTGGACTCTCTACTGCCTCGCGGTCTCCTCCACTCGTGGAGCCGTCGCCGCCGAGATCGCCAGCAGGATTCCCGTACTCCTGACCGAATCCCCCGTGGCGCTGACGCGTACCAAGGACTGGTTGATATCCTATGGATACCCGGCAAGAAATCTCCACCTCGTTCCGCACTCGATCGATCTCGAGCACATCCCTCTCCCGGAGAAGGCACAAAAAAAGCCCAACCGTATTATCGCGGTCTGGCGATGGACGAGCTTTCAGAAAAACTTCCCTTTGGCGCTTCGTGTTGCGAAGGAGTTTTTAAGGGAGCGAGCCGATTACGAATTTCACTTTGTTGGCGCCACTCCCACGTCGACGCCCATCGTCGACAGGCTGATCTTTCATGGCCGGATCGCTCATTCCAGCCTGGGCCGGCTCTTGGCCGGTAGCAACATTCTCTTTGCCTCATCCCGCTATGAGAGCTTTCACCTCGCCGCTGGCGAGGCCTTGTGTGGAGGATGCAGCGTGGTCCTGCCCTCCTGCATTCCCACCGCGGAGTGGTTCGCCTCGCAGAACTCTGGCACCGTCGCGCCAACTCCCACTGTAAAGGAAATGACACGGGCTCTCCACGCCGAAGCGATCCATTGGGATGAAGGCAGACGCGATGGCCACGCAATTGCCTCGTATTGGCGAACCCGCCTGGACCCCGAGGTGCAAGCCCGGGAAATCCTGCGCCTACTGGGCTAGCACGCTCTCGTACACCGCGCGATGCTGGCTGGCAACGGCTGCGGGATCACACAATTCACGAATCCGCGCCACCGCACGATCCACCCTGCCTTGAGCCTCACCACCCGGCGCTCGGGCCTCCACCGCCCGGATCATCGCCTCGCTCCAGGCCGCGACCGACGCAGAGAGCGCGATCACCCCTGCGCAGCCATCCTCGATCAACCACGGAAGCGCGCCTGCTTCGGACGCGATCACAGGCACGCCAAGCAGCATCGCCTCGGCCACCGCAAGACCGAACCCTTCCGAGCGCGAAGGATGGACAAGGCAATGCACAGAATCCGACAGCAGTCTCATGATGAACTCATGCGATCGGGAACCCAGGAAGGACACTCGCCGCGCCAGCCCTCGGCTCATCGCCCAGTGATGGGCGGCCCCCTGTTCACCGAGATCCTTGCCCAGCAGCAGCAGCGTCGCGCCAGGCAGCCTCTTCACCACCTCGCCAAAAGCGCGCAATACGAGGTCAAATCGCTTGAGCGGTCCCCAGTGCCCGACCGCCGCAAACACCGGCCCTTCCCCTATTTCCGTCTGCCCGATGTTCATTGCCATTCCACCAGCCGTCACAGGATTGGGAATGACCGAGACCTTCGCTATCCCGCGCCGCAAAAACACACTCTCGACATGCCGCTTTACATAGGGCGACACCGCGATGATCCGGGATGCACCGCGCAACACGCGGCCTGTAAACTCGACGCCTCGCACGCAGGAGATCGCCGCGCCAGGATGCCAGCTCCAGTTCCAGTAGGCGCAGGTGAGCGCTGCGTCATGCACGGTGACCACAAGCGGGATGCCGGAATCCAGCGCCCCGAGTGCATGCCCCATCTGAGTCCAGTGAACATGGACGATATCTGGTGACAGGGAGCGCAGTTCCTCCGCCACTCTCCACCGTTCCTCGCGATAGCCATCCGCCATGCACCGCCCCACCGATTTTCTCGAGGGTACAAGGACGCTCTCTTTCTCTCGCGTAACCGTTGAAACTCCAGTCGACAACGCCACCGAGGAAATCTCCATCCCCCCCGCTCCGGACAAGGCGGCCGCCAGCGTTCGCACCGGCTCGCGGCCGATCCCCCCCCAATCATTCCCCGGCAGGCACAATACGACCTTCATGCCGCATGAGCCCCAGCGAGGGCATTCGTCCTCACAGCATGCCAGACTGTTGCCCGAAACGAGAAGCACAGGCAGGTGCAGGCAAAGACGGCCGCTATCCCTGCGATGCCTCCCACTGGAGCGATCCACCAAGCCACGGCAGTACCGACGATGCCTTCCAGGAGAAAGACGTACCGCAGCCGGGTGATTCGCTTCCGTGCGACAGAGTGCGCGGTCAAGGCATTGGCTGTCGCCGACAAAACCAGCCATACCGCGAGAAAGATGCTCGCCGCATACGGCCAGCTGATTTTGCCGCCAGTCCATACCGTGACGAATATCGAATTGCCCGCGACCAGCAGGATCGCCCCGGCCCCGGCCGTCAGCACGGTAAATCCGAGGATCTTTCGCAGCGTCGCGGCCAGACGTGCACGGTCATCCGTCACATGCATCTCCGCCATCTGCGGGCCAGCCACCTCAGAAACCTTTCCCGCCACCTGGAGGAAAAGGGTGAACAGCTTGCTCCCCGCCGCCCAGGTCGCAGCCGCCGTCAAGCCCAGCGTCGAACCGACGATCACCGACTGCGTTGAAAACACCAGCGTGCTGCCGATCTGTAAAAAAACAACATCGCGGGCAAAGCCCAGCAAGGGCCGCCACCCTCCCCGCGTCGGCAGACAATGCTCGCCGCGTCCCGGCAGCGTACGCTGGTTGACCGCAACCAGCACCTGCAGCACCCCAGAAATCGCCAACCCCGCTGCCCCTGCCCAGACAAAGGCATATATCCCCGCCCCAAGCAGAAACGCCACCCATAGGGCCGCGAGATTCGCCAGCAGGGACGCACTCAGGCACAGGTGGATCAGGTCATACCGCGAAGCGGAGAGGACGCTCTGCCCGACAGCCCGCACCGGCAGGCTCAGCGCCGTGGTAATAATCTGGACGCAGGCCAGCACGGCAAACGTCGGCCGCATCGCCGCATTGATTCTCAATACATCCGGCAGGAACGGAACCAGGCATAAACCCACCGCCGCAACGACGACCGCCATCGCGCACAAAACAACAAATCCCCCCCAGAAGATCGCCCCATACTCGCGCGACGGTCGGACCTTGCGATGATCGATCAACAACCGGCCAACCGACGAAGACACCCCCGTATCGATCAACGCAAAATACCCCGCGATCTGGAGAACCACGGTCCAAAGCCCGAACTTCTCCGCCGAAAGATAATGCAAAGCAAGCGGGACACTAACCAGCGAACACCCCGCACCAATGACCAGCATCCCATAGCCGGTTGAAAGCGATCGCAGGTAAAACTTCATCGGTTCGGCAAGACGATCTCTTTCGACCACCATTTTCGAATCCTAAAGGAATATCACAATCATCACCGCGTGCCGGCCAGAGCCCAGCCTTCCGACTCTGGCGGGAGAACGGCGAGCACCAAGCTGCAATTCCACATCGAAAATCTTCCCCTCAGGACTTTCCAGCCAATGTTGATACCAGTTTTCATCTGCCTCCTCCAGGAGATGAGAGCCAACAACATCCGGCAGGCGAAACCCGATGATTTGCTCCCGAGACAAACCTGAGATGGAACAGGTCTCAGCACTAACGGCGCGGATCGCCCCTGATGCATCAGCGATGATCAATGGCAGCGGGATGGCTTCCAGGATGCGCATCAGCTGACCGGTTACCTTATCCAGCCTGGCTCGATAGGCAGCTGCAGCCACGGCAATCACACCAGCGAGCCCAAAGGTCATAATCCGAATCCAATACCGCGGCAACTGACCGCCTTCGGCCGTTGACCAAGACACGATATTCCACATACGAAAGGCAACAAATATCCACAAGGGAATCAAAAAGAGCGCTACCACCCGCGGCGGATATCTCAATGCAAGTAAGAAAAGCGTACACACGCCTATCACCGGCGCGCTAGTTACATCGTTGATGGTCGTATCGACCAACATGATCAGCCCGATGCCCAGCAGGCAAATGATCGCGGCAGATACGACGCTTAGGTCATTGCGAATACCTATATCTGATTTCATAACATCTATCGTTTAAGCTGCGAGGAAATCCTCTCTTTCAACCATTCTGCGGCATTCGCTGCGTTACGCCGAACGTCCCACTTTTCCGCCAGCTCCCGGGAATGCCGTCCAAACTGCGCCCGCTTATCCGGGCTGGAGATCACCTCCTCTAGACGCCTCGCAAAGGCTTCCGTATCCTCAGGATCTATTACATATCCGTTCTTCCCCTCCTCCACGAGCACCTCGGATGCGCCGCAATACTTGCTAACCACCAGCGGCAGCCCGCAGGCAGCCGCCTCATGAACCACGACGCCATAGGTGTCCGACCGGCTGGCCAGGACAAAGACGTCCGCCGCCTGATAGGCCTCGATCAAGCCACTCACTTCAACGAAGGCAAAAAAATTCACCCGATCCACGATCCCGAGATCGCTCGCGAGTTCCCGCATGACCAACTGACTGCCAGCTCCATAGCAATTCAGTTCCCAAGCGCATTTCCGTGGAAGGGTTGCCATGGCGCGAAAAAGAAGATCGTAGCCCTTACGATAAATGAAATTCCCGACCGCGATCAACCTGACGCGATCACCTTGGCATGGCTTGGTTCCGGGCAGGTAGATACTCGTATTGATGGCGTGCGGGCTCAGGAGATACGGCTTGCCGAGCATGCGGGCCTTTTTCGCGGCGGATGGGGTGAGCGCCAGCACGCCAAAGCATAGGCGATTCGCAATAGCATGGACGATTTTCTGGGAAAACTTCAATCGCGGATAAGGAGGCCGATAGTCGGGGCCGATATCGGTGGCGATGACCCATGGCACTCCCCTCACTCCCGCCCAGATCGCTCCGAAAATCGAGAGCGGCGAGTACTCATTGATCAGCAGGATCGTCGGCGCATATCGCTCCAGGGCATTGAATAACTCTCTCGTCGGGAAAATCGTACGCAGGATTTTGCTGCTGGTCCTCCCGTTCACGTAGACATGATCCGCCCGGCGCAGGTTCATTAGGGTACTGTCCCAGGGATTAACCCAGTCCGTGCCGCGCTGGCCGATGAAGATTTTCACTCCCACACCGTTTTCCGGCGCGCTCAGGTTGTCGTAAAAGTCCCTCAGATAGGGTGCCATGCTCCGCACGACCACTCCCACATTGGTCGTGTCTCTCTTTGCCAGCTTCTCCGCCGGTCGTCCGCTGAGGCTGCTCCTTCGCAGCTTCGGCGCTGCGAGCGCCTTGAGCACGCCTTCCGCAAAGTTCTTAGACATCCTTTCCACGGAATAGCGATCGGCGTCCTCCAGTGCTTTCCGCGCCAGTCGGCTGATTCGATCCGGATCGCGCAAGAGTTCCACCGTGCGGCGGGCGTACTCCTCCGGATCGGGCCACGGCTTTACGATCAGGCCATTTTCTCCATCCTTCAGGTAGGATATCTCTGGGCTGTGATACGGATAGTCTGTCGTGATCATCGGCACGCCGAGAGCAAAGGAATCCAGCACCACCAGACCCACCAGGCCCGGCATGAGAAGCAGCTTGGATAGCGCCCAATACGGCACCTTCTCCCGGTCGCTCTTCGGACCGACAAAATGAATCCACTCGTTCTGCCGCGCCGCAGCCTCGATGAAGTCCGCCTCCGGCCCCTTGCCGATGACGATCAGTTCAAAGTCCGGAATGTCTCTCCGGATCAACTGGCAGGCCTCGAGGAGAAAGGGCAGCCGCTTCTCGCGATATAATCCGCCCGTGAAGACTCCGACATTATCCGACTTGATGCCAAGCCGGGCCTTCAAGGCCGCCAGCTCACCTGGAGGGATATTGTTGCGGGCCTCCGCGATCGCACGAGTGTCGATCGCATTTTGCACCGACGTGATGCGATCCTCCGGGAAACCCAGGCTCTTGACGATATCAACGCTGAAATCGTTGTACGCAAACCACCAGTTGCAATACCGCGACGCAATCCGCTTGATCGTTTCGCCTGCGATACTGGCATTCTCCGACTGGAAGTTTCGCCCATGCCCCCAGTAGGCAAGCTTTTGCGTTGAAACGAAGCTCCTGAGCTGCAGGAGAAAATTTGCCAGATATTTGGATTCCTGCTGCACAATCACCATGTCCGCGCCCCTGCATATGGGGAAGACATTCTGCCATGCGAGCGACTTCCAGCGTTGAATAGGAACAGGCGTGGCCCAAGGCAGGCGACCAGCCAGGAGATTCGCAGCGACGTGCGGTGAATATACGAGATCCAGCGTCACGCCCTGCCCCGCCAAAGCGGCGTGAAGCAACTCATAGAACCGTTGCCGATAGTGCGGCAAGTGCTCCTGAACGATAACTACCCTCGGCACTTAGTTTCCTCCCGGATGGTACCTTTTCTGGTGTTCAGCAATGTCACTGGGGGTGAGGAAGCGCGGCGCAATAACCCGGCACGGGTTCCCTCCAGCGATAGAATATGGCGGCACGTCTTTTGTCACGACAGAACCCGCAGCCACGATGCTTCCATCCCCGATATGTACCCCGCTCAGGATGATCGCACCATAACCCACCCACACGTCGTTGCCTATGGTCACCCGGGAATCGAGTCCCTTCCACGAGTAGTCGGCATCGCGAATCTGGGAGGCTCTCCGAATGGGCGTGCCGATTTGCTGAAAATGATGGTCGTACCGCCCCACCAGAGCGACGCAATTCGCAAAGATCACATCATGCCCGATGTCAGCATCGCACTCGATCTGGCTATAGCGACCGATATAGAAATTATCACCGATCACGAGGTGGCTCTTCGCCCAAAGGACAACGCCCCGACCCGCGTGAAAATTCCGGCCCAGCGTATAGCGCCTCCATTTTATTCGCTTTAGCCAAAGGTCACGGAGACTTTTCAAAAACCGAATCGCTCTTGAAATCATATTATGGAGGGAGCTGGATTTGCTCCCTTCGGATCCTGTCAATCGGCCCAGAGTGTTTCATATGCCCGGGAATAGCGATCCATATTGCTTTGCCAGCTAAGTTCCGACGCCCGTTGGATCGCTCCGCGCGAGAGCCGCTCAACAAGCTCCGGCTCGTCCAGCACCCGCTGCAAAGCCTGCCGGAATCCGGCGACGCTGACCCGAGGATTGATCATGGGGATCTTGATCCCGCAGGAATCGGTAACCGCTGTTCCCATCCCGCAGGCGTCATGGCAAATTACCGGCACCCCCAAGGCCAGAGCCTCCAGAACCACATGTGGAGTCCCTTCTTTCAGCGAAGAATGCAGCAAGACATGGGAATCTCTCATGACCTCCAAAGCTCCATCCCGAGGCAGCATTCCACACCACTCGATGCGGTCAGCCACGTCAATTGTCCGTGCAATGTCCTTCCAGCTTTGGGCCTCCGGCCCATTTCCAAGGATCGAAAGCGTCCACTTGCGATCCTTCAAGGTTCCAAGCGCTTCCAGAACCAGCGGCAGGGCTTTTCGCCCCTGAAACAACCCGCTCCAAACCAGTTTCAAAGTTTCTCCCCGGGCCAGCATCCTCGGCGTTACCCCCTCTACAAGAGAAGCGCCAGTCTCCAGCATCGGCTCTACCTTACACCCCCAGACATCCGTCACCATCCGGCAATCCTCAGGCGTGACCGCCCAGATATGGCGTGCATGACACGCAGCCTCGCGGCAGCGACGGTTCGTTCGAATCTGCCAGGCATTGAGAATATTCCGCGAACCCCACCGGAATTTCTCCGCGCGGCTCATCAACGCCAGATAGGGCCATAGGATCATCGACGCGCCCGCAATCGGGCCCCAGAACCACGGGATGCCGAGTCGCCAGAGATATCCCGGCTCGCGAAAACCGATGATATTCACGTGATGAGCGAGCTCAAACGGCAGCCGGGCGTGAAGTTCCTGCGCCAGCTTTAGAGCCTGTCGCTGCCAGCGAGCATAGGCCAGGTAATAGAACGCCCACATCCCCGGCAGAGCGTGGATACGATGAAGCGCCTGGGCGCATTCGTCCGCCCGGATTTCGTGAACCTCCAGCCCGGGGGGGAATTCACCGCCCGCCTCGCGGTACTTTCGCAAGTCCCCGGCAGTGATGCCCTGCGGCGTGAAATCTCCGCAGAGGACCGTCACATCGTATTTCGCCGCCAGGCCGGTAGCGACGCGCCAACCGACCCCGGCCTCCGAACCGCGATAGGGGGAGAAGTAAAAACAACTCAATAGAATCCGCCGTCGTTTCATCCCAGGGTAATCAAGTTCAGATATCGAGCAGGACACGCAGGTAGGGACGCAGGAAAACCAGCGGCCACATCCTGCCTCCGTGGCGGCGGGCAAAGAGGAGCCAGTCGCGGAATGGCAGGCCGGACTTGCGATCGTTCAGCATCTTCCACCGCTTCCAACGTCCCGGCCCCTTCAGCCAGTAGGTGATGACATTTCCCCGCTCGCATTCCGCGATATACCCGGGCACGACCACGTTGCGGCCTCCCGCCTGCACCACGCGGTAGCCATAGTCTAGATCGCCCAGGCCGTGCAAAAACGACTCCATGCCGCCGACTGCCCGATAGACCGCGCGCGGGATCAGCACCGCATTGCCATTGAAAGTATCCGCAAAGACCGGCTGGTGCTCGTTGACCGCCATTGACTTCAGGATCAGCGGATGAGCACCCAGCCGCTCGTAGCCCCCATAGGTGAAAATCCCGAGCTCCGGATCGCGGCAATTGGCCAGCGCCACCCGCAGGTCCCCAGTCTCGTCGGCCCCGCTCGCATGCTGGAGCAGCCGAGCAAGCGCACCAGGGAGCAGGCGCGTATCGTCATTCAGCCAGAAATAATAATCAGGGTCCGTCGCCGCTGCGACCTCCCAGGCACGCCGCATACCTCCACACCAAAACCGCATCCCATCCTCGGGAATGATGTGCGCCGCCGACCAATACGCCCGCACCGCCTCCGCCGTGCCATCCTTGGACCCGTCATCGACCAAAAACACGTCGATCTCGACCTCCTCCCCCGCCGGCGTCCGCGCGGGCAGCTGCTCCCGCAACGCCTTCAGGCAGGCGAGCGTCTTTTCACGCCGATTAAAACAGGTCAGCAACGCCGCAACACGAGGAGACGCTTTGTTCATCCGAAAAAGATCGGATCGCGTCCGAATCTGGCAGAGGCTGTCATTCCCAAAAAAAATCCCTAAAAAGGCTATGGTAATTCCGTGGTGCGCCCCAACACCCTTTCATAGGCATCAAGGTATCGCGAGGTCATTCTTGAGATTGTGAACTCCCTGTGAGCGTACTCCCACGCATACCGCGCCTTTTCCATACTTTGTTGATAATCATCTATCGCCTGCTGGACGGTCTCGGCGATAGCGGAAGCACTGCGCACATCGCAGAGATAGCCAGCAGCTCCGTCAGCGAGAGTATAAGCTACTCCGCCGCTATTCCTTCCCCCCAAGATCGGTACGCCCAGAGCCATCGCTTCGCATAAAGCCATAGGGTGTGCTTCCTCAAGCGACGGATGGACGAGCAAATGAGTCTGCTCGGTCAGCTCCCGAAAGAGGCGCTCCTGGGACACCTTGCCGACAAACTCGATTCCCTCGAGCAATCCAGATTTTTCCGCCCATCGTTCAGCGTCATCCCCAAGACCAAAGCCGACTCCATAACACCGCATCCGGATCTGCGGATTCTTTCTTCTCAATATTTGAAATGCTTTTAATGCGACCTTTGCATTTTTTCTCCGGGTGAAACCCTCCAGCACCATTGCAAGCGTAAGAGGTTGAGAGGGACTCCAGCGCTCCATTCGCCGAGATCCCAGCTGAAACAGCGACTCCCCAACGCCGTTAGGAATAACAGTGATGTCAGAGTCTGAGCGACTAACTACTTGCAGGTGACCTTGAACATATGGAGAAACCGCGGACATCGCCGACGCTCCAGCCACGACTTTGAGACCTAGAAAACTGCGCATTACCCAGAACAACATGCCTTTCGTCCACAGAAAAAATCGAGGCAGCACCAAAGGAGAATCATGTGCCGTGATCAATACAGGCTTCCCTGAGCTCTGCGCAGCAGCAGCAAACTCATAGGTCCAATGCGCGTGGATGATATCACAATCCGAACCAGACATTGCTTCAGATAATATCTTCCGCTCATGCGAATAAAAATCATAGGCAGTCCTACGAGCGCGCTGGGGCATGATGATTACCCGCAGGCGGTCCGTTGACAGACGAACCGTTGAATTCACCTCAGAACTTAATGCGAAGACGGTGACGGAATGTCCTCGATCATAAACCTCCCTCGCAAGATGGCCAATAAGAGGAAAACTGTATGTTCTCGGAATAACTTCGCCATGGGAGAAGAGTTCTTTGAACGGCTGAAGGGAAATAGGGCCCGCTATTCCGATGTTCATGGAAATTGTGTCGTTATAAAAGGAGCCAAAAACACTTCCGCCATGACTCCTACTTCAACTGCTTCAACACCCGGCATGGATTGCCGCCAGCGACGACATCTCCCGGAATATCGCATGTGACAACACTGCCAGCACCAATGACGGAATTTGCACCAATTTTGACGCCTTTCAGGATGATTGACCGCGCTCCAATGAATACATTTTCGCCAATCTCAATTCCTCTACCGTTTTCATAGGCAATTGATGCTTCCCTTCGATGCTCAGGAGGGATCGGATGAAAATCATTATCGACAATCATTGAGTCCGCCCCAACGAGAGTTCGATCTGCTATGACAATACTTTTAGCGGCGCATATTGTTACTCCGCTCATTCCCACATCGTTGCCGATCGATATGACCGCATCAGCGGTCAAGGTGCGAATAATTGAGGGCCTGGATACACCGAGTGCAGTGGACCACGCTTTTGAGATCAACATCACTCTTTGTCCGAATGTCACTCGACTTCCTTCTGTCAGACTGATGATTGGAGCTCCAATGATCGCACAGGAGTACGGTGCCTGAATTCCTGCAAGCACAGTGGCAGCCCAACCGGTCAGCTGATGCAGGCGGATTTTCACAGAAAGGAAACGTCGAGAGAAAAAGCGCCAGGAATGAATCATCGCATTATCCTCCATGAGCCTTGGTCAGGCCTGCTGCGGCAATGCACCGCCCTCAACAGAGGGAACCGCCGCAGCCCTTCGCTGGTCAGCTCGCTTGCGTTCCGCAACATCGCGGAATGCGGAAGCGATACCCAGAGCCACCGCCAATCCCCTGATCTCATAGGTACTTCCGTTCAGGTAAGCCATGATAATAATCGAGCTACAATAGATCAACATGAAGGAAATGGACTCCTTCAGCTCGGGATCAGTCTCCTTTCGAGCGTATCTAAATAGAGAAAACCCACCACTCAGGAACGCCAATACGCAAATCGCGGCTGTAGGGACGCCACTATTCACCGCGATCGTCAAAAATGAGTTATGGAAAGACCCCGTCATCACCAGTTGCCCCTCCTCGGGCGTTACATTATCCATGTTCATGGAGGTCAACAGATCCGAAAGATCAAACGCCCACCCGCGTCCAAAAATGGGATTCACCGTAATTTGTTTAGTGGCATAATTCCACAGGTTCTCTCGAAATTCGTCCTTCGCGCCATACGCCGCGGATGTATCGTTTTTGTCCATCAAAAAAACAGACAGCGGCCGTTTAATATTCGAAGGAAGATCGTCGTAGGGTATAACCGCGACAATACTCCCGAGGGCCGCAACCGCCAATCCGACATATATCAACATTCCCGTTGCGAAACGACGATACAGCAACCCCGCAGTGGCAATCATTGCTCCAGTTTGGAAAACCGTTGAACGAACCGCGCTAATACCTCCCAGCACAAGCAGAAGGGCTATGACGACAGCAAATGCTACAGGCCCAAATAGCCGAAATGTTTTCGCCCGCAGGGACAAAATTATAAGAGCGGTAAATAGGAAATAGAGCGATCGGGTGTAGGATAAGCCGTAAACGCTCATCTCTCCGGATCCATCTGACACCACGCCACGAGACAACCAGATATCACCGATCAGATAGAATACTATAGAACTCAGGACAAGAAGTCGGAAAGTTGCCTTCCAAGATTTTTGATATAGGGCCGCAAAGTATCCCAGGCCAAAGCCAGCAAATGACATGATATAATTGACCGCGACATTCAGACCACCTTGCTCGGATCCAAGATTTGCCATTCCCGGGCGATCATAAATTACTCGGGCAGCTATTAGTGCAACGGACAGGACAAACAGCGTATAATATCCGCGCCAATAGATGAAAATACGGGGCTTCCGCATCGCTACGTCGAGCACAAGAAATCCAGCAACGAGAAGCAACATAACACCACTCAGGCCTAAAGAGCCAATGACAGGCATCTGGAAGCTTCCCAAGGTCCACAACGATAAACTGCCCAGAAGAAATGCGGCCCAATATCTTCGCAAGCTGTTAAACACCAAGACGAGGGGCAGGCAGAGTATAAAGCCAAATCGGATGATATCTCCGCCCAAGAGCGCTCGAAAGCCGAACAAAGCTAGAGCAATGTAAATCAGGCCGCCAATGATCAGGATGAACGGCCGGCTGTTAAAATTTCCAGTCATGGTGAAAAATGGATGGTCAAAGGGTGCCCGACCAAGAGCTATCCTCGAATGTTGCGAATCGCATCCCGCCCGGAAGGGCCGGGTAGTAAAAACTCGATCTCGGGAACATGAAATTCTCGCTTCTGCAAGCGGGCCATACGCAGCGCGGTCATGGTCTCGATGGCAAATTTCATCCGGTGATACTGAGTGTGTTTCTGGTGAACGAGGGCCGCCGCCTTTTCCGCCTTCCGCATGACTTCAGCACAGTCTGACTTGAGAACCTTGTCACATTGCGCCATCAACTCATTGCTATCGGAAAACAGATACCAATCACGTTCCTCCAAGAATAACTCATCGACTTTCGGCACCCGGTAGTCAATCAAGGGAATACCCGAACCCATCGCAATAAATGGCCGATCGGAGAGATAATAATCGTCGCTGGCGTGGGGATACCCGCCAAAAACGACTCTACCTCGTCGGAAGGCCTTCACTTGATCATGATACGGGATTGGCCCTTGCCAAGCCGGATTTCCATTCCAGCCACGCCCAAATAATCCAAGCCTCTTGCCATAGCGACGCGTGAGAGCATCGACCAAAGCGGCACGTTTCTTTGATCCACGACCAAGCGAGGAGAAAGGGTTTCGCACCGATGTATGGTTTCCCACGAAAACGACATCAAATTCCGGTTTCCAGGTGACTGCATCAAAATCGTTAGGAAAACGTTTCTGACAGTTTCCATGCGGCCAAAGAAGCAGGTTCCTCGCACCCCACTTTTCCGCCGCCTTGGCGCTGCGTCCCATTTGCGAAAAAAAGGACATATCGGCAAGGGACGAGGATTCGATGAATGACCGCGGAAAACCATGGTCCAAAAGTCCGGGTGCAAATGGATCACCACAACTTGATGCTATGGTTGGGCCGGACGGCAAGACTCGAAGCCGGGCCATCAAACCGCTAACATTATCCATCGGACCATGAAAAAATTGAAGGAGCACCAAGTCTGGCGAGAAATCCTTGGCTTTGCGCTCAAGTCGACTCCATTGCTCAGACCAACCCTTCCCGGTTAGATTATCACTCCCATCGTAATAACAAAAGTAATCGTATGCGCTAATCCGGTTTTCTTGTAACAACCGCAGACATCCATCGTGATACCCCGGCTGATCATCCGTCGTCCGACCTTGGATCAGAAATAAAAATCGCATATACTGAACTGTTAGGCTTCGCTTAGAAACGAGGAATTCCGAGTATTTCCGCAAGCGACTGTTTCACCCTGTTGCGATAAACGGGGAGGTAGGCTTGGCAGGCCTCGCGAGCGGCCTGGATAGCGTCGCGGCGTTCGAGATGCGCAAACAAGGCTGCTACTGTTCCCTCGGGAGTCGCGGAGACGCTTCCGCCGAAGTCCGAGACGACATGAGCCGCTCCCGCCTCGGAGGAGGAGATGACAGACATGCCGCTATTGAGAGCCTCCAGAATGGCAAAGCCGTACGAATCCTTCCGCGTCGGCAGCACGTAAATGTCGTGATCGAGAAAGAGGGTCTGCTGCTCGGGCGTTCCCGCCCGGATGTCTCGCCGGAAGATCACGTTCTCGATTTCAGCCTCGGGAGGATGAGGGCATACAAAAGTGAGAGTGGCATTCGCCGGGCGAAGGCGGGCCCATTCCTGAAGCAGGATGTCCCCACCTTTGCGAACGTAATCCGCTCCGACGAATAGCACCTTGGTCTTTGGAGCCAGTTGCGGGCGGAACGGCACCTGGTGCGGCGGAGGCAGCGGGCAATCGCAGCGCTGAATCGCGATGCCCTTTCCTTCGTAAAGCTTGATGAAATCCGGGGCGGGACTGTAGAGCCCGGACAAGCGCCGGAACGCCGTCTTGTAAATGCGGTCGTAGAAGGAAAAGAGCGGAATATGCTGGCCTGAGGGAGCGAGCAGTTCGTTCCATTCCAAAAAGCCCACCCATCGGGAGAACCGAGGCAGGGGGAAAAGTCCGCCAAGCAGGACCGGCGCATTGAACATGCAGAGCACGGTATTCCGGCACAGCCAGTTGAGAGCCAGGAAGGATGTGACGCGCAGGAGATCCTCCGGTTTTAACTTTTTGAATCCCCGGGTGAGCGTGAGGCTCGAGGTAGGCTGGATGGCCTGCTTGTAGGTCTCGGAAATGCTGCGGGTCCCGTAGTCCACCGCACTGGCGAGAATGGAGACTTTCATGCGGAGAACTGCTGGTCAGCCGGGAGGGTAGGAAACATGTCGGGACGAAATTTGCGGGCGAAGAGCGCCTCTCCGCTGCCGTAGTCATCTCTCCACTGAAAATCGTGCGACTGCAAGGCCTCGATATCCGAAGGCGCTAGCCATTTCGGCGATGGCCCCCGCTGCGACCAGTCCTCATAGGTGAGGTGATGGCGGATGCGGTCGGCAAAAGGCGAGTTGAGCATCACCGTATGCGGAATGATCTCCTCGGGGCCGAAAAGCGATCTGGCGTACCGCATCAGCTCCGACCGGGAGTCGATCTCCCGCAGGAGGTGCTCGCATGCCGGGCGGGTCAATGCCCACCACAGGCAGCCCTTGGCCGGGGCCATCCCGCCCAGGCCCGTGCGCCAGTCGAGGGCGGGCACGGCCAGACCGGTGCGCCGGAGCACCTTGCCCACGACGCCCCGCTGCGACCAGGCGGGCAGGTCGTTGCGCTGCAGATCGTAGGAGAGTCGCCAGCGATCGATGCCGTATGGTCTCATCCGTCGCATTCCGATGTACTCGCTCTCCGGATGGGCGCGAAAGAAATCTCCAATCGCCTGCGGCGTCCGAATGGGGCGGCAGCTTTGGCTGAGCAGGACAAAACGGCTGCTGTCGGATCTCTCGATCGCCTCGCGTAGAGACGAGAGAATCGCATCGAGCAGGCTGCAGGTGCCCCATTGAACCCGCACTCGCGCCTCCACAAAGGCAGCGTCACCGCCGACCGCCTCGCGAAAGGACGCCACATCGCTCTCGGCGTTGACGTGGATGAATGCGCGACCGGCCGGCGCGAGACTGCGGGCAAGCCGCGCCACCTGGGCGGGATCGGAATGGGTCAATATGACGAAACTCGTTTCCATGGCTTCAAGGCTGGCGAAAGGCACCAATCGGGGAATGGAAACTGCGTCGATGCGGGTGCATGGAAATCCTCTTGTCAGACCGGCCCGGGGCCGCCGTAATCCCGGCAATGAAACAGCGGAGCTGGAGTTGGACGAAACGGATCATCTTGTCACGATGGTACGGCCTCCGTGTACAACTCGCAGGCCCATCCGAAAAGCGCTTCCGGTTTTATCCCGCCGCGCGTCCCTTCTTGAAAGGCGGATTCCCGACCGGCGAGGCGGAGATTCCGCAAGGTGGCTGCCTGACCTATCGGCCGAATCCCGTCGCCGGCATCGGTCATCAATCGTCGGCCTGGATTACCGCGCACAATCTGGCGCAGGCGCTGGGGCTGACCTTCGTGCATCGCCCGCTCGATCCGGAGTGGGATGACTTTCTGGGCCTGCCCATCGGAGAGCAATCCTTCACCGATCCACGCGTCACCGGGTTGCGTCGCATCTCCCTCCCGAGGTTCGCCGGAGAGGAACCATTTGACCGCCGCCACCCCATCGCTCACATCGTGGCCCGGGAGCTGAGAAAAGGGCCATGCCTGTTTTTTACAGAGTACGACCAGGCGTCGTTCGACCTGAGCCCGGCGAGAGCCGCCCTCCACCGGAAGTTCTTCGCAGCACATCCTGAGCTGGCGCCCGGTGCATCCCCCGGCGGGAGCCTGCGAGTCGCCCTGCATGTTCGCCGGGGTGACATCATCGGCCTGAAGGACGCTCGCACCGATCTGAAGTACTCCCGCTTTCTGCCGGAGGCGTACTATATCGGACTGGCCGACACGCTCCGCCGCTCCGTCACGTCCCGCCCGCTGGAGTTTCATATCTTTTCCGACGGCAGCGCGACCGATCTTCCCGAAATCAGCCGGTCCCTGCCCGGCGCGGTATGGCATCTCGACGCATCCGCCCAGGAGACGTTTCGCGAGCTCTGCCAGGCCGATATTCTGGCGGTTGGCCGCAGCGGTTTTTCGTTCCTTGCCGGGCTTATCAATCCCGGCATCAAGATCTCCACCACGCCCTGGTGGCACAAGATTCCCGACACGGCGGACTGGCTGCAGGTCGCGATCAATGGCGAAACCGGAATGTACTCGTTTCAAGACCTTGCGGATCAGTTGAAAATGATCGCGCCGGAATTCAGAACCCCGACTCCACTGTAATCCAGTCGCCGGGAAACAATCCCGGAACAGGCTTGCGATCGGGCATCCATGGATACGGTGCGATGACCACCTTTTCGGTGCGGGGATTGCTCCATGCGCCCCACCAGGAAAAGGTGCTGTTGGCGAGGATGTGGTGCCCGCAATTTCGCATCAGGCAAAGATCCTTGTGCGAGGCCTGGCTGTCGTTTCCCTCCACAAAGACCAGGGACACATTAAATCGTGGATCATTCACAGAACCCACGAGCGGCGGCACGTTCTCCCGGCACCATGCGAGATCATCGGAAAAAACAAAGAAGGTAACCGGGCGGGGGCCGGATCGCCCTCCGCTCCCCTGCGCGGCCAATCGCTCAAGCACCGCGCGAATCGCACGTTCATAATACGCAGTCCCCAGCACCGGGGCCGAGGCCAGTTTCATGTAATCCCCGCGCCGAATGTGGAGCGACACTGCGTCTTGCTCCCGCGAAATGTGCTCGAGACTGGGAAAGCACGCATCCGCCGGTGTAATTTTCCAATCCAGCAGCTCCAGCAACTCCGCCCGGACCTCACCCGCGTAACGGTGATTTTGCCAGTAGCCGAGAAAGATATTCTGCCTGCCTCGCCCGATCTCATTGACGATCTGCCGGTCGTACGAGGACAGCTCGCGCTCGTTGATGAGGTTGATGCCCAGCACGGCGCGCACAGCGGCCGCCGCCTTGGGCGGCACGAGACGGGAGCCCCGAAGGATGTTCCAAAACCATTGCGAGTTCTTGGGAGGCAGGAGCAGGCTGCTGGCCGCGCATTCCTCCAAGACGCAGTTACGCCGGATACCCTGGCCCGGAATGTCGATCAGCCACTCGTCGAGCCGGACTTCATCTCCCGTCTGCAGGCGGAGCCAGAGCGCGAAGGCAAGTTGAAAGAGCTGGTTGCCCGCCCCCCCGTGCAGCTTGACGATCATCGGAGTCTTCTTCATCAAGAGGCGGTCAGCGTTTCAGGAATCGCTTGAGGTTGGCGAATTTGGCCGACTCCGAACGTAGGCTCGGCGAGATCATGTATAACACGGCAAAAAACACGACCACCACCGCCCCGGCCGCGAGAACAAATCCGACCCAGGAAACCGTGGTATGGACAAAAAGGATGGACACTGCGGTGGTCACCGCAAGCGCCAAAACGCAGCGGAGAGTCTCGGCGACGAGTTCGCGAACAGTGTCTGCGGTCAGCACGCGGTGTTTCCACAGGAGCTTGGCGCAATAAATGACCGTAACGACTGATCCCACGCCGGTGGCGGCGGCGATGCCCGGGAGGCCGAAGAATTTTCCTCCGACATACAGGCAGGTGATGGAGACTGCGGCCTGGATGGCGGTGACGACGCTCGTGCTGCGAATCTCGCCGATCGCCGTCGTGAGATTCGAGAACAGACCCGCCAGCGCCACGACAAACAGCGACAGGCAAAGAACCAGCGTGGTCGGGTTGCCCGCGTAGAGCGCAGCGCCAACCCAGAGCGTGACGAAGGTCTTGTTCAGCGCAATGAGCCCGGTCACGGCCAGAAGGCAGATCCAGATCGAGTACTTGATGAGGCGCACGAGCTGATGCCGCTTGCTCTCGAGCTCGCCCGCTCCGGCCAGATGAGACACCACGGGCGCCACCCCGGCAGCCGGACGGCTAACGAGGCTGCTGCAGATATCCACTGTCGACCGGGTGCTGCGCATCGCCACGGCGGCCTCCGGCGAGATCAATCGCACGATCAGGAGGGAGTCGAGATTGGAGGCAAAGGTCGCGACCGTCTTGCTGGCAAAGGTGAAAGAGACCAGGCTCAGCAGCTTCCGCGTGACCGCGCTGTCCCAGAGCACGGGGATTTTTTCCTGGAGGAACCGGTAGCCGAGATAGATCCCATCGCCCACGAGTACCACGACACCGCGAAATACCGTGGCCAGAGCGATGCCCATCGGCCCCCAGCCATGCATGACCAGGTAGATTTGCAAAATAAAGCTGCCGATGAGACCGACAAGGAAGATGGTGCCCACCGCGACACTGGACTGGATGCCGAGGCATACGGCAGTAATGGCATAGGCGGCCACGTTGAAGAAAAAGCCAATACACGAAACCCAACAGGCCATCTGGAGCTCGCCATACGGGAGCTTGTCCGCCGGGATGCCGAGGATGGAGGGCAGGAAGAGAACGAGAAAGGACGCGACGAATACCAGGATGGTCGCGACGAGGGTGTTCATCGCAACACCGCCGCCGGTGATTCGGCCCAGGAGCTTCAGGTCACCACCGCCATAGGCAGCGGCCGCCTGCTGCTGGATCACGGTGGATAGCCCGGGGTCGATCACCGTGGCCCAGGCGAGAATGTTGCCACTCGCAATCCAGGCTCCGTACAGGTCGACCGGGATGTAGTGTACGTTGATCGGCACCGTCACCAGGGCGGCAACGGAACTGACCCCCATCGAGAGCATGTGGAACACGACATTCCATGCTGCGGTTTTGGAACGAGTTCGCATGGAGCTAGGAGGCTGCTGGCTGGTGTTTGTACAGGCTCTCAAACCAGTCCCGGGACAAACACCGCCGCTGGGATCTCAGTTTTACTTTGACGCGAATGCTCCTGAGCCGGAGCGATTCAGATACCACCAGGCGGCAGCTCCCGAGAACCTCGCGCGGGTACCGTGGAATGAAACCGGCGAACCGCTGGAGCCATTCCCGGCGTTTCGGCCAGGTAAGGCGGCCATCCGCGAGCACGGTGAAAAATCCCTTCATGGCGCCCTGGAGGTACTGCCGGGAAAAATGCGCCGCAATCGGAAAGGCAGCGAGGGGCTGTTGAGAAAGCAGATCGTGCACGGCACCGTAGAGATAGGCGTTATTCCAGCCCCGGCAGGCAAAAGGCGCATGTATGACCTCATCCAAGGAGGTGCCTCGCACGACGCATGAGGTGTCGATCCCAGAGACGGGCACCCCGAGGGTCGCGGCAACCAGCGGGATATAAAAGGGCAGAAACAGTTTGCGATCATCGACCGCTATCCAGGTCTGGCCTTCGCAAATCTGCATGGCGTTTTTCAGGGCCATCCGAAAGCCCTCTGTGTACCGAAAACAACTGCTCCCGATGAAGGGCGCGCATCCCAATACATCCGCCAGTTCCGGCACCCTGCGGACGTCGTCTTTCTCTGCGATGGCCGGAGGATAGCAATACTCCCCGTCATAGAGCAATCCGCTGACGAAAGGCGAGGTGAGGATTTCCGAAGCGTGGCTCTCCATGGCCCGTACCCTCACCTCAAGACCCCAGGGAAGCATGATATCGTCGTCGCCATGGAGAAAAACGATCTCCTCCTCATGGGCATTGTCGGTGATGGCTCCATACCAGTTCTCCGCAGGCGGAAGGGTCAGCTCCCGATAGACAAAATCAATTTGCCATCGGTCCGCCTCCGGGCATCGCGCCGCCGCCGCATCGATGATGCTTTTCACCTTGCCGTGCGAAGGCGGATGATTGCTGACGACGCACAGCCGCGGATTCTCGACCTTCCGTACATCTGCCCGGAGGACAGACTCCACGGAGAGAGCCAGCTCCTCATGGCGGCGAAAGGTTGGAAGTATGACAAGCATCTCGGAGATCAAGAATCGCGGAGTTTTATGAAAGCTCGGGCACGTAGCGCATCACCTCATCGGCGCGATAGGGGACCTGGCCCAGGAGCAGGCTCCCCGTGGCTCCCCACGCTTTCCACCAATGCCCGGCAAAGTCGCACAATGTCTGGGGTTTTCCCGTTCCTAAATTAGCCACCAGGGGAACGCCCGGGGTCAACTCCTGTCCCAGACAGCGGAGAAAGGCCTCCGCAATGTCGCCGACCGGGATGAAATCTCGCACCTGCTCGCCCAGCGTCATGGGAAAATCCTCGCCGCGCTCCGCCGCCCGGCGGAGGGAAGGCCAAAGCCGGTCAGCTGACTCTCCCTCGCCGAAAACATGAAACGGTCGCAGGATGGCGAGCTGGAGCTTTCGCTGAACCCCCAGCCCGTGGGCGGCCATTGATGCCGCAGCCTTGGAGGCATGATATGGGCCCGTCGGTTCCAGCGGCGCATCCGCTGGGATCAGGTCATACCGGTCCGCCGCCCGGCCGTATTCAAAACAGGAGCCACAGATCAGAAACTTCCCCACGCCAGCGTCAGCGGCCCGCAGCCAGAAGTTCAGGCTCTGCGAGACATTCACCTCGAAGCATTCCTTCCATTGGGCTGCGCCGGGTTTCACCCCCGCGGCAGCGAGATGCACGAGGGCGTCGTGATTCTTAAGATGGTGTGTCGCGACGTCGCCCAGTCCGCCGTCGATCCACGTCAGCTGGCTGCCGGGTTGATCTTCATCGAGGGCGATCACCGGGCGCGAGTCAGGCCCGCGCCGCAATGCGGTGACAGTATGCCCGGCGGCCAATGCCGCCCGGACGAAATGGGATCCGATGAAGCCGGTTGCGCCTGTGACGAAGATTCGCATGATCGGGAGTGACCGTTCAGGTCGTAAGGCCTTTGGGGCGGCTCATTTCGCCGATCTGTTCCGCCTTCTCCAGAGCGAGGGCGATGACCTGGTCCATGTTGTAGTATCGGTAGGTGGCGAGGCGGCCTACGAAGGAGGCGTTCACTCCTGCCCGAGAGATTCCGCCAGCAGTGAACACTTCTGGGAGAGTCCCAACCGCGGCGAGACTCCGATATTTCTCGTAGATGGCTTCGGCATCGGGCGAGGGCACGGGGTAGTAGGGTTCGCGGCCTCTTGTGTAGTCGTGCGGATATTCGCGGACGATGGTTGTGTTGTCGCAATCCTGGCCGGTGGCGTGCTTGATCTCCACGATGCGGGTGAAATCCTCGTCGTTGGGGTAGTTTACCTGCATTGCGGGCTGCCAGAATCCAGCTTTTCCGGAGATCGGCTGCCGTTCGGCGAGCTGCCCCGGGGTGAAGCCCTCCTTTTCAAATCGCAGGGAACGGTAGGGCAGATCTCCAAAGGCGTAGTCGTAAAATTCGTCAATCGGTCCGGTGTAGACCAGATGGCGGAAATCGGTATTTGGCGCGATTTCGCGATAGTCGGTGTCGAGCATCAGCGTGAGGGCATCGCCACAGGCTGCCACCATTCTGTCAAAGAGCGCTGTGTATCCGGCTGCAGGTAGGGCTTGAAATTTTTCGCGCAGGTAGCGGTCGTCGCGGGTGGTCCTGATCGGAATGCGACCGCACACGCTCGGCGACAGATCCCTCGGGTGACGCTTCCATTGCTTGAGTGTATAGCCCCTGAAAAACTTCTCGTAGAGCTCCCAGCCGACTTGTGAAACGATGATCTCCTCGGAGTTGGCTGGCTGGTCGATGGGGACGCGATGCTCGGCGAGCCAGGCCTCCATTTCCTCCGATGTCGCCGGTCGCCCGATGAATTGCTCGAAGGTCTCCAGGTTGATCGGGAAACTCCAGTACCGTCCATCCGTAAAGGACTTCACCCGATACTGCACGGGATGCCATGCTGTGAACTGGCTCAGGTACTCGACGACGCGGTCGCTGTTCGTCCGAAAGTAGTGCGGCCCGTAGGCATGGATGCGCACGCCGTGGTCATCGAGATGGTCGTAGGCGTTTCCTCCGATGTGGCGGCGGCGTTCGACGAGCAGGCATCGCAGCCCGTGCCGGGTGCATAGGCGCTCGGCGATCGTCAGCCCGGCAAAGCCGGCGCCAACGATGAGCACGTCATATACGGTCGCCATACGTCGAAGCAGCGGGGGCTCGATCTTCCTACCCAACGGTCTCCGCGTTGCGAAAGGAGTCCACGAAATCGCGGATCGTCCGGATTTCGTAATCCAACTGAGTGCCGCTCAATCCGGGATAGGTGCCCAGAAAGATCGCCGTGTGCATGATGTCATCGGCTCCCTCCATCGTCTCCGCGACTGTGCGGAATGCCGCGGGATTATCCTTCCGCAGTTGAACGAAAGCTGGCTGGCGAAGGAGGTTTCCGCCAAAGAGCATGCGATTACCGATGCGCTTCTCATCGAGATGCGCCGCCAATTCCCTCACGGTGAAGGGCGCGCCTGGCCGGACTCGCAGCATGAACCCGAACCACGACGGATCGCAGCTCGGACCAGCATTCCCGGCCTGCCAGGAAAAGCGGGAAAAATCCGCAGCCTCGGCGGCATCTGGAGCGGCCCATTTTCCCGCATGGGTGGGCAGGCTAAAATCGAAGAACTCTTCGAGATCGGCCAATCCGCGCCGCAGAATTTCCCAGTTCCGCTTACGGGCCGCGATGAAGCCGTCCAGCCGCCGGAGCTGCACGCGGCCGATGGCAGCCTGCGGGTCGAGCGGCTTCAGATTATAGCCGAGATGGCTGTAGATATACTTGTGATCGTAGCCAGCGGGGAGTTCGCCGAGCTGCCAGCCGAAGCGCTTGGCGCAGGTGTTGTCCTTGCCAGACGGGCACCAGCAGTCGCGGCCCCAGTCGCGGAAGCTCTCCGCGTAGGTCTTGAGCGATGCACGGCGGATGATGTTGACTGCTCCTCCCTCTCCCATGGTCAGGTGATGCGGCGGGTAGAAGGATTGCGTGGAGAGATCGCCGAAACTGCCGGTGTAGGCAGTCAGCACTCCACCCTGCATGCGGGGGAATCCCTCCTGCCTTTCCCCGGCGAGCTTGATGAGATGATCGAGACCCAGCGCCTGCGCCATCTCGACAGGCAGCGAATAGGTCGAGCCGAGCGCGTCGCAGTTGTCCTCGACGAGCCAGAGGTCGTATTTTTTACAAAAGGCGAGCACGGCTGCGAGATCGAAGGGGTTTCCCAGCGTGTGGGCCATCATCACCGCCTTGGTTTTGCCCGGAGTATAGGCTTTCTCGAGATCCTCCACGCGGGCGTTGCCCGTCACCGGATCGTTGTCGAGAAAGACCGGGACGCAGCCGTTTTGCAGGATGGGCGCTACGGTGGTGGGAAATCCCGCCGCGCAGGTGATGACTTCATCCCCCGGGCGCAGCCGCTTGTGATCGGGCAGCTTGTGCGTGGTGAGGCAGGTGATCGCGATGAGGTTGGCGGAGGAGCCTGAGTTAACGAGCAGGCTGTGCTTCACCCCGAGGAAGGTCGCGAGTTCCTTTTCAAAAGCAGCTCCCTCCGAGCCTAGCGTCAGCCAGAAGTCGAGGGTGGACGACACGGCAGCCTCCACCTCGTCCTCGGTGAAGACGCGACCGGCATAGGGCACGACGGCGGGGTCTCCCGTTCCCTCCGAGGCGATGCGGTCGGCGTCATCTCCGGGGCGGTTCGCTTTGTGCATCTCACGCGAGTACTCCCTGGTCAGGCGGAGAATCTCCTCTTTGATTTTTTCCAATGTCATGGGCATCGAATAAGCTAGGGTAAGGCTGATACGTCAGGCGGCGCTGTATGCTTCGATCTGGCTTCGGGTCAGAGCACTGAACTCCTGCGAGGTCCGGCAGTTCTGAGCCTGCCGGTACCACTCGAGCGTCCGGGCGACGGTCGTTTCAAAGTTCCATCGCGGCTGCCACCCGAGGAGGTGAAAGGCCTTGTCCGTGACGAGGTTGAGCTTCCCGGCCTCATGCGGGGCGTTGGGGTCCGACTTGTCGACCCACTCGCCAGGCCAGTGCTTGAGGATCTCCTTCACGACATCGGCCACGGTGCGGTTCGAGTCGAGGGGCGGACCAAAGTTGAACGCGGTGGCGAGACTCTCCGCGTTCGGCTGTCCGACGGATTTCGCCAGGCGGCTCGCCAGATGCAGGTATCCGCCGAGGGGCTCCAGGACATGCTGCCACGGCCGGGTGGCGGTCTGATTGCGGACAGGAATCGCGCTCCCCTGCTCCAGAGACCGGATGCAGTCCGGCACGATGCGATCCTCGGCCCAGTCTCCGCCGCCGATCACGTTACCAGCCCGGGCGCTGGCAATCTTCACCGGGTGATTCTTGAAAAACGACCGCCTCCAGGAGGCGATGGCGATTTCGCACGCAGCCTTGCTGGAGCTGTAGGGATCGTAGCCTCCCAGCGAATCCTCCTCGCGGTAGCCATGCAGCCACTCCCGGTTTTCATAGCACTTGTCGGTCGTGATGAGGACGGCGATGCAGGGATGGGTCAGCTTGCGAAGCCCCTCCAGCACGTGGATGGTGCCGAGGACATTCACATCCCACGTCTCCACCGGCTGCTGGTACGAAAGCCTCACCAGCGGCTGAGCCGCCAGATGAAAGACAAAGTCGGGTTTACCTGCCGCGATGGAGGCGCTCACCGCCGCAGGATCACGCAGATCCGCGCAGTCCCAAGCGATGCGATCCTGCAAACCAGCCTGGTCGAAAAGCGAAGGCGAGGTCGGCGGCGGCAGGGAGAACCCCCTCACCTCGGCGCCGAGAGCCAACAGCCACTCCGCCAGCCAGCTCCCCTTGAAACCGGAGACACCGGAAAGCCACACGCGTTTCCCGCGAAACGCATCGGAAAATTCATTGGCCGGGATAAAAGACATAGGTCAGGCAGATGTTACCAGGTCTTCCAGGGAGCCCGTTTCTCCTCCCAAAGCTGCTCGAGCAGCTGCTTGTCGCGCAGCGTGTCCATGGGCTGCCAAAAGCCGCGATGTTCAAATGCAGCGAGATGGCCATCCCGGGCCAGCCCCTCCAAGGGGTCTCTCTCCCAGATCGACTCGTCCCCTGCGATGTAATCGATCACGGAAGGCTCCAGGACAAAGAACCCTCCATTGATCCACGCTCCGTCGCCCTGGGGCTTCTCCTGAAAGCTGGCAACCTTGCTGCCTTCCATCTTGAGCGCGCCAAATCGCCCGGACGGCTGAACGGCGGTGAGAGTTGCCATGAGTCCGTGCTGACGGTGAAAGTCGATGGACGCTGCGATATCGACATTGCCCACGCCATCGCC
>ERZ778023.1547-NODE-1547-length-35308-cov-52.519757_pt1 | contig 35308 bp, 40 predicted proteins | sample MGYA00375753_ERZ778023 | MGnify/ENA primary metagenome ERZ778023 (study PRJEB29350, sample SAMN05389822) | bioreactor metagenome | isolation source: Ammonium sulfate bioreactor | place: South Africa: University of Cape Town | collected 2014-04-04 ... | reverse complement strand
TCATTTTTATACCCTATTCTCAATTGTGGTCACTTTTAATTAACTAATTAAAAAAAGTAACCGCAATTAAGAAGAAGCGTATTTGATCATATTTTCATTGATATTATTATAATAAAAATCGAGAAAGACTATTTCGTCTATCACGTGTCTTGATTCGATGACTGTATGTCGCCTTCAATACGCACTCTTTTACTGATTTTTTTCTTTTTTCTTTTCTTTTTCTTTTCGTTCGTCTCTTTATGGATTTTATCGTTTGATCTGATGTACACAACGATAAATATCTATATTCTACTGCATGTGTCGTGTACTACTGTATTCTGCAGAAAAGGAAAGCAATAAAGTTATAAGTCAACTCTTCACACTTCTCTTTTTTGTTTTCTTTTACAATGGACAACGAAAATTTTCGGCATTGATGCGCCTTCCTTTCGAACTGTAGTAAGATGAGCTCAATGGTTTTGTAAAGGACGAGAAGAAATTGAATATGAACAACGATCTGGTAGGCGCGTAACCGAGACCACTGCCGAAAATATTGAACTAGTTCAAAATATAATTAATGATGATCCGTGTATCACAATAGACGAACTGGAAGTACAAACTGATCTTTGTCATGATATTATCTTGAGTTTGAAGGTATCATAATAATTCCATATCCAACTAATTCTCCCGATTTTTATCGCCATATGATTTTTGGTTATTCGACTTCATCAAAGGAAATTTGGTTGATTAAAACGACTCGTAATCAATGGATCATGCCAGTAGTGTCCGATTTGAAAGTTGAATTCAATTTTCAAATTGGACATGTATGTTGAGTTTATCATTTCGTGTCACGCAACTCTATTTGTTAGATTCAATATGTAGATTTACATAGTTTATTACTCAATAAAAATTTGAAATCATTGCAGAATATCATTTGTTAAATGCAGTATCATCATATGACTCATTTGCATTCAAACGATGATAAAACAAAAGAAAAACGTAGATAAATTCGTTTTCTAGTTTAGTTAAAAGAATCGAATAACGAATATGACGTTGAAAATTGTTTTACTTTTGTCGATTTTATCAAACGGTGTTCTCGGTCAAACGCCAAGCCCACCAAATCCTCAACAATTTGTTATTACTGCAGGCAAACCAACGGGTACTGCGCAGCTCTATGTCACAACGAATTATGTCGATCGTTACGCTGGTCTCTTTCGTATTGACGTCACCAATGAAGGTCGTCTTATAGAACAAGCATTTTACAATGTTACTGCTAAACTTGGTTATGACATTGACTACGATCAAAACCCACCGAAATGTGCGAAAACGAAAGAAAACTATGCAGATATGTTAGCCCAATGGCAAACATTACCTTATTCGGGCAAGACCATGGCTATTAGTCAACCGGGTTTAGAATGTGATATGTGGAATCTAACTGATCAATCATACACGTGGAGTTATTTGGCATCGGTTAAACATAATATTCCAATTGAAATCCTCGATCAAAGTATTCTGATTTCAGTCTTTCGAAATTATACAGTTGGTCCACAGGTAGTCCCAGAAAAAGTATTTCATCTACCTATTCCAGAACATACTTGCAAATAAATAAACTTTGTAATAACGCATTTCTTTTACTGAATCATTGTGACCTCGAAGAATTTCTCGTAATTGATTCATTTGATGAATAACTTCTTCCAAAAAAAGAAATAGAACACGTCAACGACAAGTAGAGGGCGCAAAAATATGTGTCAGAACGTTGTGCAATACCATAACGAGGGAGAACAACCTATAATGCTTACCATTCCTTTTTTTCCTTATACATTCAATAGGCTTTTGCTAGCAAAAAACACGAGTGAATCACCTTGTGCAATGACGAACAGGCAGGCACCCCCGTTTTTGTCGATTTATTTATAAGATGTATTTTCTAAACAGAAAGCATTTATTTTTAAACAAAAAATGGCAGCAACAACATTCAAAGAATTACTTGGAGAGAAAATCTTGCAACACAAAAGTTCTGACGATGAAATCGAAGAGATTTCAACCGGTGAATTAAATGGCAAAACCATTGCACTTTACTTTTCGTTAGTTTTTTTTTGTTTTAAATAGAAAATCATCAATCGGCAGAATTTAAATTTAGAGCTCATTGGTGTCCACCATGTCGACGATTTACACCGAAATTAGCCGAAGCTTTTAACAAACTGAGTGCAGCAACAAAAGGCAAATTGGACATCGTATTCGCAACAGCTGATGAAGATGAAGACAGTTTCAAGGAATATTTCAACGAAATGCCATGGAAAGCAATTCCATTTTCAGAAAAAGATCGAGTTCGATCATTAGGTGAAAAATATCCTGTCGATGGTATTCCATCGCTCATTGTTCTTTCGGCAACATGTGAAGTTATTAGTAACGATGGTGTTTCGGAAGCACGTGCTGATTTTGATGCAGCACTGCAAAAATGGGCACAAGGAAAATCTTTGTTTTGGTCACGTGAAGCCAAAGAAGGCGAATATACTTGGAAAAATATGACTTGTTCAAAATGTTATCTAAGTCCATTACTTGGCTCACGTTTTACTTGTCCAAATAATGATTGTAATGTTGATTACTGTGAAACATGTGTCAAAGAAATTAAACATGAACATTCACTTATTGAATGTCTTCAACCGGATAAACAATATTCAATCGAACAAATATTTAAAACAGTTCCTCATTTACTTCAACCGAAAAGTGATGAACATATTGAAACGAATACTCTTTGGCAAGACGATGTTCAAAGTGTTGGCGTCTATTTCTCTGCACATTGGTGTCCACCGTGTCGAGGTTTTACACCTGAATTAGCCAAACTCTACAAAGAAGCACAAGAAAAAAGTTCAGCATTTCGAATAGTTTTCGTTTCGTTGGATCGAGACGAAGAATCATTCAATGAATATCGTGGTGAAATGCCATGGCCGGCTGTTCCACTCAATGCTGGAGGTGTTCTCAAAAATTACTTTCAATTCAGAGGTTAGTTTCATTCAATTTGATAAACAATGTTCAACAACAAAAAAAAATGATTTTCTTTAAGGTATTCCAACGTTAATGATTCTTTCAAAAGATGGATCATATTTATCTCGTACTGGTCGAGGTGATGTCTCACGAACCGATGTTGACGCTATGGCAACATGGGCTAAAGGCGAAAAAATACCTCGACCAACACCAGATAAATTCGTTTGGTCCTGTGTTTCGTGTGATGTTTGTAGTGTTTCACCAATCGTTGGAGAACGATATCATTGTGACACTTGTGGAAATTATGATTTATGTTCCGAATGTCAAAAGAAAGGACATGAACATGAAGTTAAACTTGTTCCGATACCTGAAGATGATGATGATTAAACACGAACAAATTATTTGTCATTTGCATTGTTTGTTCGCTTCTGTCATGTTTTGCTTTATCGAATAAATATCAACTAATACCAGAGATTTCTTTCTGTTTACCTAATTATTTTGACCAATTGAATCTCTACAAAAAGCAAAACTTAGAAACATTTTATTTCGAATGGCAAATAGTCATGATCAGAAAATAAAACTAATCATCACACGAGAACAAAGGGCATTTCCATTTTTTATTCTTTAAACGAGAATATAGCATATATTTTTACAAGAAACAGTGAAGTTTTAGTGCTATGCAACATAAATACCGATGCTACGATCATATACAGTGAAACCTCTCTATAGTGGATACCATTTGAACTTGCTAAAAGTGTCCACTATGAGAGGTTTTACTGTACTTCAATAAATAGTTAAGTAATGAAAAAGATTTCTAACTGGAAGATAGACAATAAAGTGAAAAGAATATGATAAGAGACTATTATTGATATCAAATATCCACCTGTTAATAATCACAAAAAGTATAAATGGTGATCAGATTTCAGATTTATTCTTTGATCAAGATGCACAGTTGAAAGTCAATGTCAACTAGTATCACTTTAGAACATAACAATCTGATAAAAGGAAATTTGAATTAATTGAAATTAATGACAGAAACGGTGAATATTTGTTGGCTGTGAATTAATATTAGATAAGCTTGAATTATAGAAGATTATACAGTAAAACTCTTAAATAAGGAGATCAAAATCAGCAAAATTCTCTTTAGGGGACCGTATAAGGTATTCATTATGACAGGTTGTTCACAAATAGAGGTTACACCATAATTGAATCGTATATATACGTACATTATATGTCCTCTACACATTTCAGTAAACTTGCGTTTAAAGGAAAAAAAGGCGACGATTTTTTTGGTTATTTTTTTTTTAAATTTTAGCTTTATAAATGTCTACTCATGATTGATAAAAGGAAGGAAATTTTTCGAGAGGAGGAGACCCGGGCAGACAAAAATTTTCGAAAAACACGTTTGAACGGTATAATCGGGAACCGCGATTATGAGACATTCACATCGAAAAAAGACGTCGTTTCCCTCATTTTTCGTGTTCTCCTGGACAACTCTCGCTTTTAGAGCGTCGAAACAATGAAAATTTTGGGCTTGTGAGTCTCAAAATGTGTGTTTAATTCTTGAGTGTTCTTGAGTTTTGAGAGAAAGCGTTTTAATGCGTGAAAAACTGGAATTATCGTAGTTTTTCGTACTATAAAACTCGAAATTAAGCACAAAAAACGATGTTTTTCTTTTTTTCGTGTATATGTTACCATCGTGGTTCCCGATTGTGGTATGTAAACGCGTTTTTTCCAATTCTTGTCCGCTTGGGTAAATTACCGTTTAAATAAAAAAAACATGTCTTGTATTTTACTTTTCGATGATCGAATATTTTCTCATCGTAATACATTTTCATTACTTGATCAATGCGACGATAGTGATAATCGTCATCGCATAACCTATAGTGTCAAATCGAATACATCGAAAGCAACTGAACGATTCTTAGGTAGATCAATAACCGATCAGAATGTCAGTTCTACCTTTCAAAAATTGACGGATTTTGAGACCATGGAAACATTGGAATATATCGAAGTAGATTTTGATAATGAAGAAATCATGTAATTTAAAATAATTAAAACATGAACACACATGCACTAAACGTTTTAATTTTACTTGTATGAAAATCTTATACGTCTTTGATTTTATTTTCTGCTTCAAAATACAATTTTATTCAGCTTTTTGTTTGCTTTGATTAACTTATCTATTTCACGAAGAATTTCAGCACGATGATGAAAGAATTCCATAACACGTTCATCTGACATAACTGATTTCGTAGACAAAAAAGAAACAAACTAGACTAATAGACATTAATGTCAAGCTAGCACGACAAAACAAAAATTTACGAAAAACTTTTTTCATCAGCCAAACTTTCGAGATAGATTTCAATCATATTAAACTATTTGTTTACTTTAATATCTACATAAAAATAGGCAACATCTCGTATCGGTAACTGTTTTAATTCGATCACTTTTGCTGAGTCAAACATGAGAAAGAAACTATTTATTCGTATTAATTGATTTTTATCTTGTTAGTGGTGTAGGTGTGTGTGTGTGAAGAGATCACTGTTTATTTGTAACAAATAAACACATTACAGAAAACTACATGTAACACAGAAAGAAAAACAGAAACAACCAGGACAAAAGAAGAGAGACAAAGAGAGAGAGAGGAGAAAACACACACACGTATATATATATATATATATATATGGTAATATGTATATATACGTAATAGCGTGACCGATGCCTCGATGTAGTAACCAAGGTCATGAGGTCACCAGACTATTAGTCACACCAACATATCTGACAGAAAAAAGTTATTTGAATTTCATAGCACCCATGATAGTGCCAAATAATATCGCGAACATATCACCCCAATAATGAACTAAAAGCAAGTTTTTAGACAAAAAGATGTAAAAAAATATTTGAAATGACTTACTAAAAGACAATTAATAATATTTTTCTAAACAAAAACAAAAGCAAAAATATAAGAATATGTTCAATATGAAAATGTGTACTTGACGTTCGATTTGCTTTTGCAATGATTGAATTTCTCGCTGTAATTCATTTATTTGTCGACGATAATATACTCTAATTTGTTGAACTGCTGGCTGCAATTGGTTTTGAGCCGAATTCTTGCTGGTTCAAATTCTAAACATATCCCATGTTCCCGATTTTTTCTTAAAACCGCCGGTTAAAATCGGTTTTTCGTTTTGTGCCATTATTTTCACTGACTTTTCACGATTTCGTTGGAAAATCTCATGATAATGTTCATTTTAACCGAAAAAGTAAGTTTCTGATGTGTTAACATGGCTAGTGATTTAAAAGAGAAAATTCTTTCTCTAATCTCGATTTATGTCTCTACGGAATGTTTCGTTTTCACCGAGTTAAAAAAAGCAATTGAAGATATTTCGGACGAAAAATTTACTGATATTCTTAAGCAACAATCACCATCATGTCTCGAAGATCGTTTAGCTTTTCTTTTGGATGAAATTATTTTTTTCATAAATCGTCATTATCAAATCAAACACGAGGAAGGCATTCAATTAGATCATTTACTCAATGAAATCAAACGTTTATGCATGTGTGGCAGATCAGGCAACATCTCTCTCTATACTAGACGCGCATCCAGACCATATATGATGCCCGATATACCTTTGTCCATCCTATGACCGAAGGGTCAAAAGATAGACAAGAGGAAGAGGGAAGGGCAGTTGTTGTTTAAACAATAAAGAGATAGGACACACGAACGTGAACCGTTACAGCATGGATTTAATTTTCAATAATAAGATTATGCAGAATAAAATTGCAAATCTAGAAAGTCAAATTGAAGTTTTAAATAAAGAGCAAAACGTGAAGAGAAAGTTCCAAATTACAGCAGAGATTTTAACACCAATTGTAAAAGAAATTCGTAATTCTATGAAAGTCCATGATGTTCCTGATTATTACTGCTGTAAATTAATAATAGATGCCATTTTATTACGTTTAAATGGACACAACATCTCATGGGAGATTTCTGATTTTAATAGAAATTATCAATCGATACAATTTGATTTACGAGCATTTAACGAACTCGAAACAATTATTCGAACACAAACTAATCTTTTGAATGTCGATAATCAAACTCTACTTGAACTACTACAAATAAAATTCGATCGAAACCAAGAGGAACACGATTCAATTAAAAATTTTATACGTTTTAATGCATCTGAAGATTCATCTTTTAATGCATATCTTGCTGCAAATGGAAATCCAAACGTATTTAGCGTAAACGAAAAACTTTGTCTCGATACAATATACCGAAACGATTTTCTTTTCTTGCTTGAACTATGACACGGTCAAATAAATTCATTTTGTCTCAGCAAAATTCAAACCATGTTGTTCAAAAAAGAACATTTTTTTGTTGTACTAAGACTATGTTTCTGAGAAAATCAAAAGGTGACGATAGATTCACATCTCTGATTTGGTTGATTTTAATATGTTTGTCGCACTCGACTATAGTTTTCAAATGATCAATGTTTGTCGAAATCGAATGAAAAGGCTTTAAAAGGCAAATCATAAGATTATTTTATTAGGAAAAAACACGAAATAGAAAATAAAGAGAAAAAAAAGTTTGATGAGAGTTTTGATTTCTTTGTTGAACTTGATTTAATTTGTAGTAGATTCCTTGTTGTTGATAAGTTCTAGATTCTTTAACAAACCCTTGATCGACAGCAGAAATTTGTTTAGAATTTTGAATAGTTGTTAATCGATGTGCAATAGTCAAACAAGTTCTTCCTTGTTTAGCTTCATCAAGTAAAAGAAGTTTCGGTTATCGAACTAATGCTATTCTTTGTTTTTATCCTCGAGATAAGTGGCCACCTTTAGCTCCACATAATATTTCATAACCCTTTTCATTTCATAAAAAATATATTAGTTAAAAAATAAAGTAAAAAAAAGAATTTACTTCAGATAACGAAGTAATGAGAGAATGAATATTTGCTTTTTTAGCAGCAGCTTCAATTTTTTTGTTGGACAAGACCAATAATTGATCTTAACCATTGAATATTCAATGTTTTAACAGCAGATGGACATTTTAAATATAAATTACGTAAAATTGGCAATTTCGGTCGAGCAAGATAACAAAATCATTCGAATGAATTGAACAAATAAATGAACATTTTACAAGTTTAATTTCTTGTGGATCATCAGGATCAATAGATGATGGTCGTTGATTGAGTTCAATGATTCGTTTTGCATTTGCTTTTCCTTTCAAATAATTGTGGGCATCATTGATGCACTTCAACTCATTGAAATTGTTGTAAATGTTATTACACTGAATAATCTATTCACAACAATATTCCAAATTATTTTCATTTTCTTCAGCAGAAATTTCATTTCTTTTGATTTTACAAGATCAACTCCATAACCGAAAGCAATTGTATTCAAAAAAATAAGTTAACGAATTGGCAAGAGCATTTGAAATGAAATGAAAAGAAAGAGAATAAACCGAAAATCTTTATCAAAAGCTTCTTGATGCAGTGCAAACAACAGTTCGAATATTTTCAATAGCTTGAGTAGCATATTTGCCTCCATCTTCTGAATCCGAAAATTCCAAATTTTTTTTGGCATTTTCTTTTCCTCGAATAATTTCAGTAAAAATCATCAACGGTGAAAAACTAAGTAGAACACTAAAGTTAATTTCCATCCAGCAATAAAACTAACAGCAAATGCAACGATAAGTGCACCAATAGTTTGTCCAGTCAGACCTTTTAAAGCAGTTGTTGACGAACGAGATCTTCTTGTTTTTTTCGATCAAGTTGCGATAGATTTAAACGAGTTAAGAAGAACATTCCGCTCTCTTATTTAGGATCCAAACTATTCGTATATCAAAAAAATTCGAGTTGTCAACGTTGTGTTCATGAACAATAACAACATTTAATTTCATCGGAAAAGAAAACAAATGAAACTTTTTGTGAAAAAGAATCGTCGAGGTCGTATTTTATTATGATTTGTTTTGAATCGAATGTTGATTTCAGTACCAATCCTCCACCGAACGCACGTTCCTGATAGATACTCTTTAAAAAAAGAAAAGAAAAGAAAACGAACAGAAAGACAAAACGAAAAACAAACAGTGCAATTAAACATCGAACATATGAGTATATACAAAGAGTAAATAGAGCAAAACTCTCGATTATATACAAATGCAGAAGAACACAAATTGGTTAAATATGAATTCCAGATTAAGACACATGAGAAATAAACGAATCACGGGGGAAGAAAAAAACAAACGAACTACAAGTTTATATGAATTTCTATAATGCTGACTAAAATCAACAGAGGATCTATGTCAAATGGCACTGTTCTTTTTTCTCAACTGTCGATTCGATTTCGCGGGATGTAGATCATTGTGTGATGATTTTGTCTTGCTGTTCATTGCACTCGTTGAGATCCAATTGAACGAAATCATCTTGAATTTGATGATTCGTAATGATTTCGAGATCATCATCATCATCGATCATTTCTTCTTTATCGTCGAGATCATTTGTTTGTGTTGCATGAGAATTGAAATCTTTTTGTTGAGGTTGATTGATCATCAATTGAGAAATTCCATTTGTTCGGCCCGACGAGCAAACTTTTCGAACAACATCGATTTGATGTGGCGTTCGGATTTTAGCCAAAACGTGATGCGCATGAATCAACTGTCGGTCGGCACACGTCTCACACAGATCGTAATCGAAACATTCGAGACATTTGTATCGAACGCCGATGATTGGCGAACGATTACAACCGTCGCAAATCACGCCAACGTGTTTCGGTGGAAGTAATTTTAGTGTTGAACCGTCGTCTTTCACGAATTTAACGAACACGCGGAGAATTTGTTGACGAGACGCTTGATCTCGTGCTGCTTCGTTGATTCCGTCAGATGTATTGGCTAACACGAGACCGTGAATATCATCTAAGTAAAACAAGAAAATGTCAGATTGAACTGATCAATTGCAATCGACTTGCCTTCATATTGAAATTCGAGGTGAATGCCGTTCGATGAACTCGACATTTCGGGGAATAATTCGGCGAGTTTCTCGCGTAAAAACGAAAGAACATCAGTCGATGGAGTCAGAACGGGAATACCGATGCGACGGTATTCACTTGAACCGTCGAGCTTTATTATACATAATTTCACTTCAACCATTTTTTTTTCGATCTACAAAAAACAACAACAACAATCACATGACCATAGTAGCTGTTTTTTTTTCTTTTTCTCTTTCTCGATTACAAAAATACGAGATCCATTTATTTACTAATCATAATAAATAAACTACACGATGACTCATCTTTTGCGACAATAACATCTCACAAACAACCAATCAGATTCATTCAAATGTCCTTGAAAACTATTTTTCGACAAACAAAACTATGTCTCATACCTCAATTTTTCTTCGAATACAAAATTTTGCATCTCTTTCGATTCGAATCAATCATTCGTTGACGATAGGCGACATCTGTCGTGATGAAAGAACGACGACATTCCCACTGTGTTTCAACACGAAAAACATATGTCGTTCATCGAAAGATTATCGAACAATGAAAATTCTTATCTATCTCTTTCGAATATTAAAACACTTGACAGTTCAATAGCGGATGTATTCCGACGCCAATAAGTTCGAGTTATAGCTCTTCAACAAACATTTCTTTTCATGTTGTCATAAGACAAAACAAACCATCGATCGAATAAACTGACTCATTCAACATATATTTACTCAGCAAATATCAAATCTTTAAACAATAAATTCGATCTTCTTTTGCAAAAAAAAACCAGTGAATTCAAAAGAATGATAGCTTAGTTTCAACAATCTTTGTCCGAAAGAGAAAGAAAATACTGAATAAAAACCTCTTTACAGTGAATACGGAAAAATAATTCTACTAAGCGGTAATTTTTGGTATTTTTAAGATCAATTAATTCGATTTGTCTTCATCGTGCTAAACGAGTTTCGAGAGGAAAAATCTTGTTGCATGTTATTTTCTCTCTCTCACTCTCAACGTGTCTCTTTGTTTGCTTTGACGTCGGACACGAACGGTCAGTCAAATTGCTCGATTGAATATCCTTGAGAAAAAGCCGAGAAACAAAGAGAGAGAGTGACCGGGCCAAGGGTCATGTGATGCTTCCACCAATGACCAACAGTGACCTTGCATTCGACCAATGATCATCTCTTGTCTCTCGTTTTGTCTTATATAAATTGATGTGTTTCTCTCTCAAACAAGTTATACAATTCAATCATTCTCAAACAGAAGCCACTGTTCGTCTTGCCTCGCTCGGCGAATTCAAAATGAAGCGAAGCTTGTCGACCAGTTTCTTCTATTGAGATTTATCTTCTTTAACTTTGTTTTTGGTTATCGATTATGAAAATCTGTCGACTACACTGTTCACACACCTCGCGCCGTGATGAAATTCTATTTTCGAGTTCCGCTGGGTTGTGCAAACAGTCTAATCGCGTTTTTCTCTCCGATCGAATTCGAATTTTTTTGTTTGAACAAAACAAAAGACACAAAGAGCAACTGTTCATCTAGCCTCGCCTGAGTTCTTTATTCGAAATAAAGGCGGGAGCAGATTGTGACAGTCATTTTATGTGTTTCTTATCGACGATGTTTATTTTTATTGAACTTGTGCCATTCGAATGTAACCTTTGCCGCTGGGAAGATCGCTTCGAACTTCGACACCTTGAGGGAAATTTTTGGCAACATCTTCATCTTTGACACTCGGTGGGACCATCACCTTTTCACCGACCTTGCAAGGAGAGAGATAGTGAATGGTTGTTTTGTTTCGAGGTGATGAATTTACCTTCCAGTCGACGGGTGTTGCGATGGGCAATCGAGCAGAAAGTTGAAGCGAATCAAGAAGACGAAGAATTTCACTGAAATGTTTTTGTAATTGATTTTTCATTTAAAAATAAAATAAATCTACTCGAAGTTTCGACCACTTGTTGCTGGATAAAGAAGACTTGCTTTTACTTTCTTATCCGTACCAATAAAAAAGACCTATTTTTTCGTGTGAGAGATGGAAGTGGAAGTTAAGAGAGAGAAACTTACAGCACGAGCTGTCAATGGTAAACCTTTGTTATCGAATTCATCGGGATCGATCATTCCGAGTTGTTTAGCGAGTTTTCGGTCGCTATCATCGATAATTGGAAATGGAAATTGACCTGAACATTGATTTTGGTTGTTTGCATAGGCTTGAAGGTCCTTTTAGCGAGAAGAAATGAAAACGGAAATATTGGATTATCGAATTACTTTGATCCAGCCGTGATGATTGTCGACTGTATCACAGGATAAACCGATTAATTTGGTGTTTCGTCTGGCGAATTCAGGTGCTAATTTCGCTGCACGAGATAATTCGGTTGTACACACCGGGGTGTAATCAGCCGGATGTGAGAATAAAATTCCCCAGCTAAAAAGAAAAAAAAGTGAAAAGACGGAGGAGAAGTTCGATGAGCGAACCTGTTGCCAAGCCAATCGTGAAGTTGAAATTCACCTTGGGTTGTTTTTAATGCGAAATTTGGGAATTGATCACCTAGTTTCAAGGACATGTTTGCAATCTGAAATGAAGCGAAAATCGTTTGTTTTGTTTTTAACTTGACAGGAAAGTTATTGAAAGACAAAAGCAAATCACGCGTTCGATGGGTGGTGAATGACGATGCATTTATTTTGTGCATTTGCGGAGAATAGATTTCGATGTGTCATCAATTATTATTTTGAAATCATTGTACAATATCTGTTTTTCATACTGAAAGACCTCGGTTTTCCATTGTTGAAACTCGTTTTCGAATTTTTGTCGAACATCAGTTAACAAATTTTGTAATTGTTGCGAAAGATCTTGTGTTGGATCGTCATAGGGCGACCAGGATTCTTCATTGACAAAGAGTTCAATAGCTTTGAGTACTGTCCAAGACAAATCACCATCACCGGCATAGAATTGTAACGAATTCCAATAGTTAAACGATTTGAGAATATCGATTTGTGCTTGAGAAAGAATTTGCTCGAGTTGAAATCGAATGTCGAATTGATTCGAAGGATTGAAAGGCAAAACGAAACCATATTCAACGAATAAATCGACGTTCGAATGAGGATTGTAGAGAAATGTGAGTTGTTCATCGAGTTCAATCGGTTGAATCGATCGAATTTCATAGGATTGACTTGCTGAATTGTATTTCGAAATTGTATTCGGTTCGATTGAATGATTTACAAAATCTATTCAACAACGAGAATAAATTCGGTTTTTGCTCAAGAAAAACAAATTGTTTAACCTAAAAATGGAATAAGACAAAGATTGTCATCGGATTGTTTCGATTCGATTTGCATGTCGAAATGAACACATCGTGTATTGATCGAATAATACGCCCATTGAAAGAGTTCGTCGGAGTATTGAGCAAATTTCTGTCGAGACAAAAGATATTTTTCGTCGTGGATTTTCATCGGATCGGAAAGTTGTTTGGGATAGTTTTCCGTTGGATTTCGACGCCATTGAGGAACGGTTTCAATCGATTTGAGGAATTCAACATAGGGATTCGTTGGATTTTCTAAGAGAAAGCTGATTAATTGCTCAAAACCTGAGAAATTCTCGTTTTCACATGCGTTTGGTTTAATAAATAACTTCTGTGGAATTGACAGAAGAAGAATTTGTTGTTCTGTGATTTTCTTTGTTGAATAAAGTCCGAAACCCGACTTTGGACAATGTTGAACACGAACATGATCGAGTTGAACATCAAATGATTGAAACCAACAAAGAAAATTGTCGAGATTCATTTCGAATTCTGAAAGAACTCAAAGTTTTTTCTTTTTGTTTCGGAAAAGAACAAAATTTTATTAACAAAAAAACAAGATTAGATTATTTCTTTACACGAACAGAGACAGCTGCCGGTTTTTTTGTTGATTTTTTGGTTATTTTCGCCATTTGATATTCGATATTTTTCCACAGGAGATTTTTCAGATTTTGTAAAAGAAGATTTTGTCGAATTTCCAACGAAACAAAATCAACGAAATTCTCATGAAAAAGACTTCCGTCGGTGACGATTTGTTGGCATTGCTCGTTGAGAATTCGAAATTCTTGAGTAAACGTCGAGTTTCCATCGGGCAGAACGAGTGACGAGACCAACGAACACAATTCACTGAGTGAATCTTTGTTAAATTGTTTGATTTCACATTGATTTTGAGTTATATTACAAAACCCGGAGCAGTACGAATCGTAAGAACAATCGGGATTCGAACGGCAACGAGACGGAAGACGAGATTTCAAAGATTTCGAGGAGATTAAATGATTGGATTTTAACATCTAAAGGCGATTTCAAAGTGATTTTGTCGAGAAAATGAAGTTTCTTTTTTGTTACTTTGGATTCGTAATCTTTGTCGAAGCCGAATGATTTGATTAACGGTTGACATAAATAGAAATGCTCGTCGGTGTCTTCGAAATGCCAAATGTCGCTGAAGAACTCGACGATTCCAACGGCGATTCGAACTCGTTGGTACCAATTCGGTCGGTCGGACGAGGTAAATAATTCTGCACAAAAAAACAAAATCGAGTTTTTTTTTTCGATTAAAAAAAGTCGTGGAACCTTGATTTTGATTGAAGGGCAAACGTTGAGTAACGACTTTGTCCAAGGCGAATAAATGACCGCAGGTGCCGCGAATCTTTGGAATATAAGTTTTGTCGGATAATAAAAGCGTGTAAACAAACTCATCGATTTGAATCAACGACCAAATACTTCGAGATTCTTGTAAACTTATCTGAAATTATTTCAGTTTTTTTTTCGAGAGAGAGAGAGTTTTTTCAACTTACTCGACCGTCTTTATTAAAATCGGAGAAATGAATTATTTTTTCAACGAGATAATCGAAATTGTCTAAGTGAATCATTTTCTAAACGAAAAATAATTTTGTTTTTGGAGAAAAACTGTCGAAAACGAACTTGAAGATGCTGTTGAATCGCCAAATAGAATTGTTCTAACGTTGCGTCTTCTTCCGGAAAATCGAAATGTTGTTTGACGTCAACAGTTGGACTCGATTCACTCAACGGATGTCTCAAATAACATCGAATCACTTCATTTCCTTCGTTATCATCGAACAACTAAAAAACAAAAACTGCAAATTTCGTCTTTTCTCACTTCTCGAATTTACCCGAGACCGAAAATGTTTGTGTTCGCCGAGACAATCTTCCAATTGAAGAGTCTTCGTCGTGCACAACTCCGGACAGAGTTGACCGCCGATCAAACCTTCGCTATAAGCTTGACACTGAACAAAATCAAACATTTATATTTTGACATCGAGAAAGAACAAAAACCAACCACGAAATCAGTACATTCGCTTTTGAAACAAGTTGGATCGACATACGAATAATGAGAGTAGAATATCGACAAAATTATTAACAAAACTAACAAAATGACTAAATAAATCCACCGATAAGAATTCTAACCAACAGAAAATCGAGATTTTTTTCATTGGCAAAGCGAAAAACAACTGACTGATGGAGATTCAACGGTTGGATATTTCGATGTAGCGAATGACTTGTGATAATCATCGTCTTTCTTCGACGAGATATATTCACGTAATGGATAAGCAACTAAAAACAGACGAAATATTAAATTTCTTTCGAATAATTTCTCTCGGCCTCTTACTCATTTCGATTAAATCGACGGAGAATTCATCTAGAAAATTCAAAAAACGATTTGATTTTTATTCGGAAAAAATAAAAAAATGAGAAAAGGCATTCTGGAATGATTCGAGATAATAAAAAAAAAGGCAAAAAAGAATATTTCATTATCGTTGATTTTCTTCGTTTAACCACGTCTAAAAAAAACCAACAACAAATTCGACATGTCAATCGATCGACACAAAGTTTTACTTGAAGTTCTTCGTTGGTGACTTGCAGATTGTTGACTCGTCGTTCCATCGTCGCCATCCATTCGCGGTACATTTGCTCCCAAGTAGCGACCTGTGCGAGAGAAAAATCGGTTGGAATTGAGAGAAGAAGATCGAGTTACGAACTTGTTTTTTTGCTTCTTCTTCGCGACGGCAGAGATCGGCCATTTTCTCGGCGTGTTCGCGTTTCATTGTTTCGAATGCGTTCTGAAAAATGAAAACATGATTCGACATCGAAAGTCAATCGATTCGAACTTTGTAATCTTCGTTCTCGAGACGAAGAGCTTCGGCGAGATTCTTCAATTCAATTAAATCGTTTTGTGTGATTTCTAAAGTTCGATCGAGAACTTCTTTGGCGTAACGTTCTTCTTCGGTCATTTTCTTTTCTAATTTTAGCTCGTCTGTTAATTGTGAACTTGTTAATTTCTCTTTTTCTAATAAATGTTTGAATTCAGCGCATTTGTTACATGAAGAGGAAGAACTTGTTGTTGTTGTTGTGCTTGGTTTGGCGTTTTCTTTTTGTTCGAGCAAACGTTTGAGTTGTGCGTTGGATTTCTTTTCTGTTTCTAAGATCTTTTCGTATTCATCACATTTATCACAAGATTTTGGCTTTTCCGGACGATTTAAACTGGGAAAATTTAACAATTATCGAGAAATAAAAAAAGAGAAAAAAGCCAATTTTACCCCGGCATAGTCGTATTAACATATTCCTTTTCAAGTTTAACAACCGTTGTTGCTTTGGCACGACGCAGTTCGTCTAATTTTGTTTTGTAATCAGAACATTGACGTTCAAGCTGAAAGATTCAGATGACAAAAAAGAAAAAAAAACGGACATTCGTCATACTTCGACAACTCGAGTTTTTAATGTCGGTAAATCATCTTTATTTCTTGAGGATGGTTGAGTTGAATTCGTAGTGGTGGAAGTTGGAGGTGCTGTTGATCTTGACGTTGCCATTTGCGAAGTAAAATTACAGATCGATTTCTTATTTATAGTTACAGGAACTTTAAGAGCTTTTCGACTGCTTTTTTTCTTATCGATCGTTTCTCTTTTTCTTCTCTCTTTTTTCTTACTGCTGCTGCTGCTGCTGCTGGATGTTATGTCAATATGAACCAACAAAATTAGTTCGATAGAGGACGCACTTATCTAGACAATCGAACAGAACAAATAGACATAAAGTCTTTACGGATTGTTGTTGACGAAGGGATTGCATATGTATATCAATGAGAATTAACTTTATTAAAGAAAAAAAAAGAGGATCATTATCCAGGTATTGAGCAAAGGTCAGTTGAAAAGAGAATGTCCGCGGTAGTATAGTGGTTAGTATCCCCGCCTGTCACGCGGGAAACCGGGGTTCGATTCCCCGCCGCGGAGTAACATCTTTTTTTTTTGAATTTTAAATCTGAAACTATTCGTTCTATTAATCAATTATTGACAAAAAACAAGTATGAGGGCGAAACGAGTATATAACACATTTGATTACAGTTCTATTAGTATTATTTTTTTTTGTTCTAAATTGAAATTAAATGGATCAAAAACAAGAAGTTGTCATCGTAAAAAGCCGATTCGATAGCTTAGCTATTCGATTTTCGTCATTGATGGTTCTCTTACAAAGTGTTTTCACGATTCCACCGTTCATTATAATGTTAACACTCGGCATTAACCACCAACATCAATGTCCGATTCAACCATTGATTGTCACTTTTTTAATTGTTCACGGATGTTCACAGTTTGTTAATGGAGCTTTGCTTTTAATTGCTTTTCTTGCTGCGAATCATATTCAACGAACATCGATTCTGTCAGCATGTGCTCGACGAATACTCATTGTCAGTCTCATTGGACAAGTGATTGTATTAGTATTTTCAATTGTTTGGACGATCATTGGTCAAATTTGGGTGTTTGGTGCGCAAATCAATGGTTTTCAATCGAATGATTCAACACAATCTCAAACTTATTGTCATGCAGCTATTTATTGGAATGCATTTGCAACAATTATCATCACGTATGCTGTTTGGTTTATTGTGATTATCATTCTTTTCATCAAATATCTTATTCGATATTGTAAAAAAAAATCATCTTCAGTTTAAGAAATAAAATAACAGATCTTTTGTTATCTAACAGGTACTTCTATCAATTTATTGTCAAACAACGTCAAAAAACAAAGGCATTAGATGATAAGAATGAATACTTTGCTTGGTAATATAGAGAGAAGAAGAAAAAAAGAAGTTACTCCGCGGCGGGGAATCGAACCCCGGTTTCCCGCGTGACAGGCGGGGATACTAACCACTATACTACCGCGGACAGAATCTAATGCCATCGATTGTTCTATTTACATTCAAAATTTTTCCATTGAGATATTCGAATCTTCAAATACAAATTTGTTTTTTTTTTCTTCTTTTTTTTTTATTATTAATTATTATTCTCATGGAACAACGAAATCTTTTCTTATTTGACTCTGACAAAATAAAAAAATCTTTTGATCTTTTCATTTCGTCGTAAAGTTTTGATAAAATTATTTAACAAAAAAAACCGATTCATTCTTCGATTTCTTTTTATTATTATTCTTAAATCAATAAATACGAGAGAGAGAGAGATAAACATCTGACAAACCCGTGACATCTATAGGAAAACTATTTTCAATAATAATTGGCGATAGACTCCAATCAAAATGAAGTCATTTCTCGGTTATAAACTTGTAAACATATACATAACTGCATTCATCAAATTGACATAAAAAAACGCGAAATGGGCCTAAGCGAAACTGATGTTGCCAAACAAGTTCGTCGTTTGATTTTGTTCGAAATGGGATTTTTCTATTTTTAAAATGTAGATTCAACATATGATCGCATTTATTCAGCAAGAAGCTGCTGAAAAAGTCGAAGAAATCGAAGCGAAAGCCGAAGAAGAATTTAATATCGAAAAAAGTCGTTTAGTTTCTCAACAACGTGTTAAAATCATTGAATATTACGATAAAAAAGAGAAACAAATCGAACTACAACGAAAGATTCAACATTCGAACTTAGCAAACGCGAGTCGTCTCTCGATTTTAAAGGCTCGCGACGATTATGTTCAAGCGTTGAAAGAAGAAGCACGAAAACAACTCGCGATTTTAACTCAAGATCGATCGAAATATACGACGATTCTCGGCAATCTTCTCGCACAAGGCTTGTTTTTACTCATGGAAAGTGATGTGACCATTCGATGTCGAAAAATCGACTATGATCTCGTTCAACAACTCATTCCCGAAGCGGTTCATCGATATAAAAATGAGTTAAAACAAACGAAGATTCACGTTTCGGTTGATAATAAGAACTTTCTCGCCGATGATTCGTTCGTATTTTCAAACAAACTAAAAACGAAAGACTTTGTTTTCGTTTGTTTTTTTTTAGGGCTGGTGGTATTGAACTTTATGCAATGGGCGGAAAAATCAAAGTTTCAAATACAATTGAAGCTCGACTTTCGATGATTTTCAATCAAATTCTTCCGGAAATTCGAGAGAAATTATTCGGTGCAAATTTAAACCGAAAGTATCACGATTAATTTATCTCATTTAACAAAAAAACATTCCGACAGCCGAGTGCAATTCGACAACCACAGAACCTCTTTTACCTTCATCGTCTAGCTAATTTTCCAATAAAATCTCTCGTCATGTGTAAATGTCTTAATCACATTTGTTTTTTAATTTATTCAGAAATCAAGAGAAAAGAAAAACGGAGCAAATCATTGTTTTTGTTTATTTGTTTGCGACACTTTTCTCGATAATTTCAATCCAATATCCATCGGGATCTAAGATAAATGCGATGTTTCTCATTTGACCGTCTTCAGGTCGTTTTTTAAATCGAACACCTAATGTCGTAAATCGACTGCAAGCCTTGTGAAGATCATCAACAAATACGCAAATATGACCGAAACCTTTGTGTTCGGGTTCGTTTCCCGATTTGTAACCTTCGAAACCGCTTGACGGCAGTTCCGTACCCCAATTATGACATAATTCAAGAATACCTTGTTGTCGCCATAACCAACTCAATAATTCATCATGATTATCTTTATCAGGAACTTCTGATTGAGGATAACAGAGAAAATAATTCGTAAATTTACCAGCTGCCATCGGCATTATACGAACGAGAGTCATGCCAAGTATACGTGTATAAAAATCCAAAGATACATGAGGATCTTTTATACGAATCATCGTATGCGAAAGACCATACTCGGATGTTACAGTGTCCAATGGACCCGTTGGAAGTGTATGAGTATCAGGCGGATGATAATCATCGGGAAGATTCGACATTTCGATTGGAAATGTTTGGATTCTTTATTATTATTATACGAGTTGATAGTTAAGATTGGATACCAACAACTGCAAATATCAGATCATCAATGGTTTTTCGAGTCTTTTAGATTATATCAATGAAAAATCAAGAAGACTCAATTGATTTTATTTTGAAATTAATTCAAAGAAAATATAATTAATCGGTTAATCAAATAGATGTCTCTATATTGCAGTTTTATCTTATCATTTCGGCACTTGTTCTACCTTTTTTTATGTGAAAAAAAAACAAATTCTAACTAGAAATGATTTAATTGTTATTTAAGAAAACAAATCACGTGTCTTCTCGCTTTGAGAGGAAGGAAAACGAAAATGATTTCATTTACTCTATCTATATGACGGTTAAATGGTTTCGTTATTATCCTCCGTATGTCCAATAAAGAAATATTCAATCGAACATTCATTTGTACCTTTGATTTGCTCATCTGAATCATTTGTCATTAGTTATGATGAAATTCCTCGTCCACTCGTTCGTTTATTCAATAGTCATTCCAATCAAGTCATGTGTCTTTATCTACCTACGATGTTAGTCGATATTTGTTATTCATCGGAGTTCGATTCGTTTGTTTTACTATCGACAACAGCGATTTACAAATTAAATCCATCGATTGGAACGATTGAATCGATTGATAATTATGAATTATTAAAAGAAAATCGTTCGATGTCATCGATTTGTTCGACAAACGATCGACGTTTATTGATTTTATATCGTTTTGGTGAATATTTAGACACGTATCCCAAAGGAAAACGAATCTGGAAACGACGACATTTGTGTGATTCGATATCCGAAGATATTTTCCTCATTCGATCGTCAAAAAGTAAAGATTGTCTTGTTGGTTTGCTGATTGTCGAATGGAATGGCACATGGCGTGTCGATATATTCTCTTCGTCAATGCACAAACTTCATTCCGGTTTTCGTTTCACTGGTTGGACTCGTGAAACATGGCTTTCGGATTGGTCTCCTCTTCAATGTTGGTTCGTTGGAAGTACACATCGAGTTTTAATCGATACACAAGGACAACCAGTTCATATTCTCGATCATCGACAAGATTCGCCTTCGTTGATTCTCAATATGACTTGGATGAGCAATAGCGAGGACAATCGAATCAAGATGATCGTTACACGAGAACGAACTTCATTGACATTTTTCAAATAAAAATCAATTAGAATAATAGAAACTCTTTTTTTTTATTATTTAAAACAAAACAAATTTTCGTTTGATTAGATTCGAAATTGTTTGAAAAGATCGATTTTTTGCTGTAAAAACACGAGTGTCGGATGATTTTCCGGTCGAATTCGTTTGAAAATGTCCATTGATCGTTGAAAATATCGAACTGCTTCATCGAATTGCTTCTCATGAGCAAAGATTTGAGCTAAATTTTGAAATGTAATCGCTTGACAAAGCGGCGACGAGTAATGTCGAAAGATTTTCTCCGCTTTTCGATAGAATTCTAAAGCCAATTGAAATTGTTCGGTTAACAAATGAATTGCGCCAATATTTGCATAAGAAATGGCAACGTCTAAATCACTTTCAGGCAAATAAGTCAATTGACTTTGAAGCGATCGTTCGAGTACTTGTAAAGCTTCGTCGAATTTCGATTGATTGGCTAAAGAAATCGCTCGATTATTCCAGCACATCGCTCGATCGAGATCGTTTCCAATTAAACTCAAAGCAACCGAATAGAATTCTAAAGCGATTTCGTATTGTTCGAGATAATCGTAAATACAACCCATGTCGTTCAAACGATAGGCACGATCTTTATTCGGAACATTGACGAGAGATTTTTCGTAGAATTCGAGACTTTTTTCGTAGGAACATTTTTGTTGATAGAGTCGACCGAGTTCATTCGAAAGTTGTGAAGATTTTCGAGGATATTGGTTTAGTAAACGATGAAGAATTAATTCGGCATCATCGTACCGACCGAGTTGTTTCAATCGATGAACGAAATCCATCGGTTTTTTCTTTCGATTTAAACATAATTTCAGTTGATTGACCGTCGAAATTTGAATGAGATACATTTGATTTTGATATTCGATTGAATTGACACGAAATTGAGTTTCAATTGGAAATAAAATCCAATTTTCATATTGTTTAGCCAGTTGATTTTGTTCGATTTGAAAGAGAATCGCTGGAGATGATTTTCGATTCGGAGACAAGTCTAAAACTTTGACAAGTTCATCTCGATCTTTTCGACCGATTAAATAGAAATCAAATCGAATGATTTCACTTTGTTCAATTGCATTTTCGAGAAGTTCAATTTGTTTTTCTGTCACAAAATGTGCCGAATAAACTGTTGTTGTTGTTGTTGAAACTGTTGGAGCAAATTTGAGTTGTTGTTCGATATCTTGTAAATAAAAACGAAACAGATAAACGAAATCAAGTTCGAAGTTTTGCAAAGATTTTCTCAATAAACGATAGAGAAATGTTTGGCGAAAGAATTCTTTCAACGCGTCGGTTGACGAATAGAAATGATCGAATTGTCGAATTCGAGTGTCGGGATGATAGGTTTTATAGCAAAAATTGAGGAAATCACGTCGATCTGCAAGTGAATATTCGATTTCGAGTAAATTCGGAATGAGATTTGTTTGATTGGAATTGATTGGAAGATATTCATCTAATTGATATTCAAGTGTTAAACAAATATTTTCAATTTCTTTTAATAGTTCTTTGATTTCCACGATCACACTTCGAATCTAAATCAAAACGAAAAATAAACAAACAAAAATATTCAAAAATAGAAAAACCTTTTTATAATTCTTTGCCCAAAGTTCGTTTTTGTCTTTGTTTAAACAGAAAACAAAAATGGAAATAATCTGTGCAATTTCATGAACTTGTTCGATAATTTCCTGTCCTAATTGTCCACTAAGAATTAAAATAAAACGATCTTGTTCTTGATCAATGTTCTGTTGAAGAAAATTGCAACATAATTGACAATTATCGAAGATTTTCAAATGAGAAATAATCGAACGTAATTTATCTTGTGTTTGCCGATTTTCTTCAGTAAGATTGGCGTTCTTATCAAGCCAAATCAACGAGATGGATTCAAGGTTACATTTCTCATTCATAACTCTCGTTTAACTTACAGAACAGAATAACTCGAATCGTATTTAATCAAATACCAATAAAAGATTTCTTTTTTCTCTTCCTCTTCCTCTCTTCTCCTGCTGCTCATTACTCATTGCGAATACTTTCAAAATTGACATTTTTTTATTTTTTGTTAAACGAAATAAACGTGTATATGTACAGGTATAGTTACAACTACGATCATTTACACTTCAATGATAGGATTCAGTGTTCGATTGGCTTGACGACGTCGACGTATTCTCGATCGATAACTATTTTTTCGTTTGTCAAATGAAACAACACCGGCAAATGCCAATGTAAATGGAGCGAGTAAAAAGCCAATACTAAACAGTAATAAACCACAAAACATTGTTGCTAAAAATAAACATTGACGAAAATAGAATAACAATTGATTCATTTGATTGTCCTTTCAAACAACAACAACAATTCGATTCAATATCAACAAAATAAGAAATATTTGCAAACTTCATGAAATAATGCTTTGAAATTCAATCCACTGTATTGAATCACTTCACAACCAGCTGTTCCGATTACAAGACCAACAAAAACTAACACTAATATCGAGAGTGTCCATCGTGTGGCTTCATTCGAATCTAATCAATATTGACAAAAAAAAAACACAGATCGATGCAAATCTTTATTCTCTACTTGGATTTTGTTTTCGATTAAATAAATGATCGATATGTACAATTATCAATGGAATTCCAAATAAAACAATCGATGTTGCTACAATATTAATTACAACACCAATACTCAGCAAACATATTAAACCAATTGTTTTACACAAATAATAAGCATTTTTCTATTTAAAAATGACAACAACTCTCAGACGTTTTTTTTTGACTTTCGGTTATTTAAAACGAACTGTTTTATAAATGATTTCCATCCAAGTTGATCCATACCATAGGATTTCACAACCAAATATCCAAAGAATTGTACTTAATAAGATTAATATGATTATTGAGCATGTAGCTTTGGAGTAAACATAACCTCTATGACAATAATCATCCTGTCAAAATTAGTTTTTTAAAAAGATAATACGAGTTCACGAAAACTTTACTTTATTAGCTTCGATATCCATCGATTCACCATTTATTTTATTCAGAAAAAAAACGACAAAAAGAAGCAGAAATCTTTTTTTTTCTCTTGACTTTATAGTTAACCTTTTCATTATTCGTCGTAATAAGAATCATTTCTAATTTCTATTTAATCTCGAATACTTCAAACAAATCAAATCAAATAATTATCATACATTTTCTTTCAAACTTCTAATTAGTCGAGTTAACGCCTTGAACTCTTACAACTACATACCTACAGCAAATATTCAAATAATAAAAAATAAACAAAACGATCCAATAGATTTTCAATTCATTTGAAATTTGATTTCATAATTTTTAGGTATTCGTCATCGAATTGTTTTTTCTTCTTTGTTTTTATATGATTTTCAAGATTACTTTATTGGGTGCATATTGATTTCAACATCACTCCTTATAGTGTATTAAATCCGAATATATTTCATATTTTCTTCATCAATCTCTTGCATGACGTTTGCCAAAATGTTTGCTTTTCTTTGTCTACTTTTACTTTCTCCAACAATGACTGAAAGTAAGCATTTCAATGGAGGAACAATTACTTGGACACCTGTTGATCCTTATACTAATTCGTCACCCGTTGTTATCACTATCACACAAACATATTTTTGGGTTCTGACTGAAGTCGATTGCAACGTAAATGTGCCAATATCTACACCTGGAAGGGCAGGTCAAGGACGAAACTTAATTTGTGTTGCAAACTGTTCAACAGATGGTGGATATTCAGCAAATATGATTGATACTATAACTGATTGCGTTTCTTCAAATTCATTTGCCAATGTTATGCAAAGTCAAGCATCGAAAAATATCACCATTACAAGTGACGCCTATTTCACGATTGCATATCAAGATGGTGGATGGAGAAAAGTCAACAATAGTGCCGCTGGTGATTGGTCAATTGTTTCGTATATTGATCTTCGAAAACGACCCGATGGATTCATCAATACATCGCCTGTATCAATGATTCAATCTCCACGATATGTTCTTCCTAATCGAACAACACACATCAAAATCCCTATTTATGATGCCAATAAAGGAGATGTTGTTCGATGTCGATGGGCACTCAAAACCGGTTTGAATGGCGTTGATGAATGTGATACTATATGTAATGCAAATAATTTACCTGTTGGAACAAATCTCACTGATTGTGTATTAACATTTGTATCGACAGCACAAGATTCTTGGTATGGTTTTACTTTACAAGTAAATCATATAATCAATTACAAAAAAAACTAAAATATTATATTTAGATTGAAGATTATTTTAATGCAACGAGTCAATCTCCAATGAGTTCAGTTCCAGTTCAATTTTTAATTTATGTTCTTGCGAATGTGTCATGTTTTGAAGAACCAGTTCTACTTCCTTTCACGGATTGTTTCGAAGTTCAAGTTGGTGTACCAGTCAATTATACTCTCTTTGCTATAAATTATTGTAATGAAACTAAAATACAAATAACGGATATATCTCCATCAAAGAATATACCTGGTATGAATGTTAGTGAACTATTCAATTCAACAACGAATTCATCATTATCATATGTCGATTTACAATGGACACCACAAATGAGTCAAGTTGGACTTCAGCAATTCTGTGCAATTGCTTTTAATAGGTTTGTCTTTCTTTTAATTTCAAGAAAGAAAAGAAAATGTCTGAATAAAAAATTGTAGTGAAAAAGTTCAATCGGATGAATATTGTGTAAATTTTCAAGTTAAAGTTGGTAATGATCTTTGTTTGAAACCAACAACGTAAGTTTGTTGATGAAAAATATTTTTCATAATTAATCGAATCTTTATTTTGAAAGTGTACCAACAAAAACAACTCCGAATAAAATAAATATTCCATTAATCGTTGGATTGTCATTAGCAGGTCTCGCGTTGGGACTATGCTGTTGTTGTTGTTTATGGTGGTATTATTACTATTTTTTGTAAGTATTCATTGGCATTTTGAAATTGAATAGATTTTATAGAAATATGTCATTTAGAACTGCTGGTCGAAGACGTCGTCGAAATTATGAAAGAACTGATCTTAGGAAAGAACTGGTATCGGTTTTTGAGAATCCAAATGATCGTCCTCATTTATCAGGAAAAGATTCCGTTCGTAGAACACCATCTAACCGCGTGATCAGCGTTCGTGTTCTCGAACAACATATTCGTGATAAAAGAATGAAAAGTTCGTTGATTACTACACCGAAATCGTCTGCACAGATGCCGCCTAGTACAGAAAATAGTGAACTCGGCGGTTCTTCGTCAGTTCATGTTCAACGAATTGCGACAACAGCACGAACAAATTCAATCATTCGAAAACAAGAACGTAAACAATCGGGAATTATTCATATACCGATGAGAAATATAAACAAATCAAAGAAAACAAAAAAAATACGAACAATTGTCCCTCTAACATCTCATTGAATTCATAATCAAATTTTCAAGGGCAACGATTCCTAAGACAACAAAAAATAGAAAATAAATAGAATCACGAAGCTGTATTTCTGTATTTTTTTTCCTTTTTTTTAATTAAAAACCCGTTTGATTGATGATTTGGTCTGAAATGAAATTCGGTTATTATGCTTTCATTTGTTATTATTTGCATACTCAGTTCGATAATGACTTCTAGAGTTTTCGTTCTATTTTTTCTGCTTCTACTTTCTTCAATAATGATTAGAAGTGTTCATTTCAATGGTGGAACAATCACTTGGACAGCGGTTGATCCTTTTGCCAATACATCATCAGTAGTTGTTACAATTACTCAAACATATTTTTGGGCTTTGTCGAAAATCAATTGTGACATAAATGTGCCAATAACAACAGTTGGACGAGAAAATCAATCACGAATATTAACTTGTGTTGCAAATTGTTTAACCGATGGTGGATATTCAACAAGTCCAATCAATAGTTTAACAGATTGCGTATCTACAAATCCTCCAGTCGATACAATGAAAAGTCAAACATCGAAAAATGTAACGATTGCTAGTGAATCATTTTTCAGTATAGCTCATCAAGATGGAACATGGAGAGACGTAGAAAATAGTGTCCAAGGCAATTGGTCAATTGTGACGTATATTAATCTTCGACGACGACTCGATGGAATAATTAATACACCACCTGCATCAACGATTCAATCGCCACAATATGTTCTTCCCAATCGAACAACACAGATCAGAATTCCTGTTTATGATGTTAATCTAGGTGATGAAGTTCGATGTCGATGGGCACGAAATCCCGGTTTCGCTGGAGCCGATGAATGTGATAGTTTATGTAATGAAAATAATTTACCTAATGGAACAAGTCTAACTGATTGTGTGTTAACATTTGTATCGACAATAGAAAATTCTTGGTATGGTTTTACTTTCCAAGTAAATCATATAATCAATTACAAAAAAAACTAAAATACTATATTTAGATTGAAGATTATTTTAATATAACGAGCAAATTTCCAATGAGTTCAATTCCAGTTCAATTTTTAATTTATGTTCTTGGAAATTTATCATGTTCTAACCAACCAGTTCTACTTCCTTTAACCGATTGTTTCGAAATTCAAGTTGGCGTGTCAATTAACTACACACTTTATGTAATGAATTATTGTAATCCAAATAAATTACCAATTACTGATATATCTCAAACAACGAATATACGTGGAATGAATGTCAGTCAAGTATTTTATTCAATAACAAATTCATCATTATCATATGTTTATTTACAATGGACACCACAAACAAATCAAATTGGTTCTCATCAATTCTGTGCAATTGCTTATAACATGTTCGTTTTTCTTTATTCAAAATTATAGTTTCATATTTTGAAAATAATATTTCTAGGGAAAAACTTCAATCGGATGAATATTGTGTAACATTTATTGTTAAAAATGTTAGTAACTTTTGTATAACAACAACTAGTACGACAACAACAAGTAGTGCAACAACAACCAGTATGACAACAATAACTAGTACTACGAAAACAACAACATCACAAACAACTTCAACAGCAATAACAACGACAACGACCAGTTCTGATAAAGTGAATATTCCATTGATTGTTGGATTATCATTCTTAGCATTATTGTTGGGTATTTGTTGTTGTTGCTGTTGTTTTTGGTTATATTATTACTTGTAAATATTGATTTTAAATTATAGATAAAATCTACTTTTTTGATAATTTAGGGTTAATCAACGAAGAAGAAGAAGAAGAAAAAATCAGTTTCAATCGAAAATATTCACTTGTAATAAAGATTATGCAGATTTCACTCAGAGCTTTACGACGTGCAAATCAAAATTTCCAAAACATCTTTTTGATTCATCGACAAATGAATTCTTCCATAGACGATCAATTTCTCCGATATTAAAATCAACTTCATTTCGAACAAGACAAAGTATTTTAACTGATTCAACAATTTTGAAATCACAACGTTTTACTAATGTATCTGTGACAAAAGTTCGACCGAAACGATCAATTCATCCACAACATAGTTTTATTTAAAACTGCTAATTTAAACGATAATCGATACGTAATGTGAGTGTGAAACGAAGAAGACAAAAAGACTGCTATACAACAGAAAATGTTTGTTGAAAATTTACAAAATACAATGATATGAATATTATTTGTTTTGTCTCATTTGATAAATATTTGCACAACATCGCGAACAAATTTGTAAAGCCAGGAGAATATAGCAAAGAATTAAGTAACCATAAGTAAATTGGTACAATGTTTTGTTGCAATACCATGGAAATTGAAATGGATCATAATAATAATAAAGAACATAATTTCGAATACGAAATGTCCAAACACTTCCGACAATTAACCAAATAAATGAAAAGATTTGCAAACAAAATATAATCACAGTTAAAACGAGAACACCTATGATTCCGGCTAATGAACGTGTGTAAGCAACAAACATTGTTAAAAGTGAAACGACAATTGTTAATACAATCCAAACTAATGAAGTCGATCCACCAACAATTAAAAAGTGACTGATACGTGTTTCAATTGGACAATCATAGAAATGTCGATAACGTGCACCAATAGCGATCATACTGATTGGAATTGCTAACATTAAAGCAAGAATGACAACGCCAATCAATGATGCAACAGCTACACATCCGACAACATATCGAATCCATGGATTGGGAGGATTTATACGAGATATACGATGAGGTTCGTCAGACGAACGTAATTTGATTGTCGTTAAGGGCACTTTTTGTTCCATTACCTTTTTTTTTTCTAATCAAACTCAATCGTAACACGATGTTTAATCAAATGGACTTCTCTCTTCTTTTTTTCCTTTCCGTTCGACGCAATTATAAAGAACGAAAAAAGAAAATAGTGATCAACCTATACAGGAAAGACTATTCACTGAAAGGTGAAGGACATATAGAGCCTTTCCTATAGATGCAAAAAAAGTCCTTTTAGAGTTTACATCACCTTATAAAAGAATATGTAACCTGTACTCAACGTATACGCATATATTCATTATACTAAAACTTTTTTTTTCTTCGTCGTCGTCGTTCTCTTCCTTTCCGCATATACATTATAAACATGTACATGTTTAAGGACGTTACTACTCATATACCCATACAAATATTCAAGTGTACTAGAGCTCGTTTTACATTTTCTTTTATTCATCGTAGATCATTTTGTCAATAGTCACCAATAGAACTTAACAAACGGACGTATAATTTTCAGTTTTCTTTTCAGCTCATTTGATATCTTAAAAAAAACGGTGATTTTGATCATTTTACTTTAACAGAACTCGCAGAAAAAGAAAAATTTACGTCTTTCAAATTTCTATGGCGATTAAATCGAAAAAAAAATATTTTAAAGTATGAGTGCGTAAACAACTACTGGATGATTGACGTGCATTGTCATGTTTTGTGACGTTATTTCTATGAATTTGTTGAATGTTAATATAATTGATTCATAAGTTGGTAAAAAACCCATGAAGTAAACAAAAAACGGAATCGTGCCTCGGCGAAAATCACGCCACTGGCAACAATTTCGGCGACTATTTTTCAATTATAATTCCATAAAATGAATCATCGAAAGCGGAACTGAAACAGTATATAAATACTGCGATGGAGAATTTCAGTTTAATAATTTACATTTTGTTGTAAACGATGAATCGAATTCTTATTGTTTTATGTTTGGTAATAACCGTTCAAAGTGTACCTTTGACTGAATTTTTTCCATATGGAACTGCTGTGAACGATCAACAACTTGCAGCAAATGACGATGGAAGTACATCTGCATTAACATTGCCACGTCTATTTCCATATTTCAATAACAATCATCGACAAATCTATTTGGCAAACAATGGTCTTTTCTCGTTTCTTGGACCAATACCGACCTTTGTCCCAGTAGCATTTCCAATAGGTAATGATAATCGACTGATAGCTGGTTTTTGGTCGGATATTGATACACGAGGATATATTCAAAATGGAAATCAAGTTTTTTATCAAATTTATAATGATGAAACAAGTACGGGCGTATTTAGTAAAGCATCGCAATATGTTCGAGAATATTTTCCTGGTGAACGTGCATTCAATCCAACAATGGTGATAACTGGTACTTGGTATCGAGTTGGTGCTTATCCAACTCTTACAAATGAAACAAATACATTTCAGATTGTTCTTGCAACAGATGAAATTCGTAGTTATACTTTTCTTCTCTATCATCAAATTGAATGGACTTTTGCAATTTCGACAAGTGGAATATCAGGTCAAGCTGGTTTTAATGCTGGTGATGGATTTGTTTTCGAAATGTTACCTTATTCAAGAACGAGTCGTATCAATGAATTAGTTAATCTCAGTAATGTTAATGTTGCTGGTTTGTTTGTCTTTCGAGTTGATACAGATACGATTACACTCGGTGGATGTGGAAATACATCGAATTTAGCTTATCGTCCACGTCGTGCTTCTCAACTCGGTCTAACACCACTCACAATTCAAGGTCCTTGTTTTAATAATGTCAGTGAATCCGATATTAAATGTCGTTTCGGAGAATCAACCATTGTCGATGGTATTCTTCTCAATGAATATCAAGTTCTTTGTTTAACACCATTTGTTTCCCTACCAAGTTATACAAGTATTTATTTGAGTGTTGATGGTGGAAATACATTCGATTTAATTCCACAAATTTTCAGTTATACATCTGTTGAATATGGATTTTCGTCGACTGATAATGTTGAATTGACAATTTATAATCAAACAAATACAATCGTTACAGTTGGTCAACAGATAACATTCGAATGGTATTTATCTGAAACAACACTCAACAATTGGCCAAATCATACAATGAGACTTCAACTTCAAATGTGTTCAGTTCAATTGAACCAAACAAATGGCGGAATAACACAAGATATTTGTGTTACACTCGATAGTAATCTTATTCCTGTGTTAGGTTTACAATATACAACAGCAACTATTCCATCAGTCGAAGGTATAAATGATCTTGCAACAGTATTCTTTCGTATAATTGGTCAAGACACATCGAATAATCGAACTTATATTGGTCTTAATTCAGCATTGTTTGTTTTACATGATTCTTCAATGAATACAGATGGATATTGTCATTCTTGGGCATCGAATCAGCCTTCGCCTGAACAATGGAATACCAATCTTTTCCCATGTCCATTGACATTAGCTCAAGCTCGTGTTGCTCGCTGTTGCTATGAAATTGATCCATTATGCAATGAAAATCATTTAAATTCATCAGTCAACTGTGAACTTCATCAAGGACGACAAGAACATGACGAATTATCAGCCATTGCTTGTTATCGATCACGTTCAACTAATCAATGGGATGCAGCTAGTGAATGTTGTTATGATCAATCAGGTCAATTAATTACTCGTGGTCTTGGTGCTGGTACAGATGATCGTTATCATCCAACGATTCATCCAGTTCAACATTATTTCGATGATATTCTACCGTATCTCGCTTGTTGTCTTCTCTCATCATCCGAAGAAACTTGTTCGAGATATTTTAATCTACGACCACCTCGTCGAGGAAGTAATTCGCCTAATGGAAATGGTGGAACTTGGGGTGATCCACATTTTACAACGCTCGATGGAACAACATATACGTTCAATGGTTTTGGTGAATATACTTATTTAGCCATTCAGAATCCAACTTTAGTGTTTGATTCTCAAATTCGAACAACACCAATTGCTTCAACGAGTAATACAGCAACGGTTATACGAGGTTTTGCTGCTAAATCATCGAATTCTCAAGCACAAAACGTGAGTGTGACAGTTTCACGAAGAGAAATGTTAATTGTTCGACGAGGAAATGAAACGATTGATCTCGATGCAACAAATACCGATCAATTATCAACAAATAATTCTTTAGTTATCTCTTATCCCGAATTAATCTTAGAATATAATCGAACAAGTTCAGTTTTAACTTTATCCTGGTTTATTGGTGTTAGTATTCAAATCACGCCAATTCGAATCACATCTGGCTCTTTAATTCTCAATCTTGGCATTTCTCTTTCGGGTTCATATCAAAATTGTACACATGGTTTACTTGGTTTCTATGATCAAAATCCGAACAATGATCTTCAAACTTCCAATGGAACAATTCTCGGTCCAGTTGATTCACTTACACTCGAACAAATTCATCGTCAATTCGGTCAAAGTTGGTCGATCAATCCATTGAATTCGTTATTCTACTATGAAACAGGTGATTCAGCAGCATATTATTCCAATCAAAGTCGTGTCTATGTTCCTTCATTTACTTCACCCGATCCACCAGCTTCGCAACTCAGTGCTACGCTTTCTGCTTGTCAGATTGATTCTCAATCGACGAATCGAAGTCAATGGACAATTGCTCAACAAACATGTTTCTATGATATTGCCACTTCGAATGATGTTTCACTTGGACAAGCATCAACACGAGCATCAGAATCTCTTGCTCAAATCTCTGCCGATCAACGTTTTCCACCAGAATTTAATTTGAATTTACCATTAACTTTCACAGTCGATAATCTTTCACCGATAACAATCGATTTCACAGCTGTTAGTCCTTATTCATCGTCAATTATCTATAATCTTGTTCAAGCACCTGCATCTGCATCATTCGATAATCAAACAGCACAATTTTCATGGCAAAATCCAAGTGCTAATGATTCAGGTGCTGTTGTACGAGTTACTGCTCAAGATACTCGATATAATTTATTATCGACGCATGAACTTGTTTTCAATATTGTTCCACGAACAAATCCATCAACATCATCAACTTCGTCTCTTGTTCCATTTTCCTGCATTGTTCTTTTTCTGAATATTTTTGCAACATTTTTCTTTTGTTGAATTATCTAATAATAAACAAATAAATAAACGACATTAAGAAAAGAAAATATTTCAAATGTTCTTATCTGATAAGTCATCTGCTCGTGAATTCAAACCAAAATGGAAAGCGACGAAGAAGGTGGCAAAGTCTTCACTGTAACTCGACGATCACAGAGAAATGGAAAAGGTCATAAATTTTCTTGTTTGAAATGTTGTGTTATTGGTGGATCCGCTGTATGCCTACTTGGTTGTCTAATCATAACATTAGCTCTTTCAACTGTTCTATCAATAACTCAATTAGTTATTGGAATTTTATACAAAGATCAATGTCCTATCAATGATAACATTCCGTTATATTTAATTGTAGCCGGTGCTGTTGGACTAGTTGCATTCGTTATACAATGTTGTCAAGTGCATTTTAAATATTTGATCTAATATCAATAGTGAAATGTTTTCTTTTAGGAATTGACAAAAAAGGGTATCGGTAGGATATTATTTATTTTGGTTGGATTATTTCAATTGGCTTGGGTTATTACGGTAATAGAACAACGAATGTTTTCTTTTATTCCATTTATTTGCTAATAAACTTTATCATTTTAAGGGAAGTGTATGGACGTTCCAAGTCTACTCAATAGTTCAATACCATGATCCAACTCAAACATATACATATTGTCATCCAACTGCGTATGAATGTGCTTTCGTGACAATTATTATGGCTTTAGTTTTTATCGTGTGTTCTCTGTGCACTCCTACCCGTAGCAGTAATGATGATGATGATTAGGTTTTAAAAATAACGTTCACTTTATATTCGTTTGTTTTCGTATAGTCAAGAATAAAATATATGAAAGATACTTTTTACAATGCAACATGGTAGTTTATACAGAATCCACTATCAACGAACAAGATATGCAAGAGAACTTGTTATCACTTCTTAATTTTTCTTAATCTTGACATAGCGAATCTATCATATAAAGGTAAACATTTCGACGTAGTTTTAAATAATTATTAAATACGAACATGGAAAGTGACGAAGAAGGTGGCAAAGTCTACACTGTAACTCAACGAACAAAAGAAAAGCAAGAATGTTGCAAACATCCATGCTATCTAATAGTCATAGTAATAGCATTCATTGTGTCATTTGGATTCGCTATATTTCAAATAGTTGTTGGTAGTCTATACAACGATAAATGTTCTATTGATTTTAAAATCCCAATATTCATAATTGTGGCTGGTGTTGTTCATCTCATTCTACTTCTATTTGTAATCTGTCGAGTAAATCCCAAAATGTCCAATTGCGTAGACTAATTCTCAAATTATCTATTTTAGATGTTGAAAAAATGTACGACAATTTCTCAATTAATATATGTAGTTGGTTTGATCTACTTGGGTTGGATTATTACGGTAAATCGAAAACAATTTTCTTTGTTTATCTTTTCACTAACATGTGATTCTGTTGAAGGGAGGTATATGGACTTTTCGAATTAGATCAACTTATCAATCCATCGATCCAAATCTAACGAATACATATTGTCATGAACTTGTCTACAGAACTGCTCTTGCGACAATCTTCCTTACAATTGTGTCTCTTGTCAATGAACTCTGTAATAGAAATTAATTTTTTACATGAAATTCTACTTCAATTCAAAATGCAACTTATAAGTAAAAATATGATGACTTGAATTGATTGCAAGTAATGATATATAGACAATC
>ERZ778023.1528-NODE-1528-length-35508-cov-54.929287_pt1 | contig 35508 bp, 37 predicted proteins | sample MGYA00375753_ERZ778023 | MGnify/ENA primary metagenome ERZ778023 (study PRJEB29350, sample SAMN05389822) | bioreactor metagenome | isolation source: Ammonium sulfate bioreactor | place: South Africa: University of Cape Town | collected 2014-04-04 ... | reverse complement strand
AAAAAATTCGAGAGATCTCAAACCTGTTATTTAAAAGTACGTGCACATCATGAGTCATTGTTAAAACTAGGTTCATGTGTTTTTTCTTTCATCGAACACAAATATAAAATAAAAACATGTTGTTGTTCTTTCTCTCATCTAAAAATATGTTACTTTCCACCTTAATGAATGTAGAGTTTATGACGAATCGAATTCGTAGCTTGCACCGAAATGCAAACATTTCTCTTATGAAAAACGAAATAAAATTCGTTTTCTCTCCGCCCATTCTTCTCTTGCCTGTTTTTTTTCGTTGTACTTTATTCGGTTTCATTTTCCTTCTTTTTTTCTTTTCTATTAAAGACAACAAATGCAATTCATTACAAAATATGTTCGCCTCTGTGTACATTCGCCCTGATCACTTAAGAGCGTCGAGCAACCAATTGGATTTGTGAAAAAAAGATGTATTTTCTTTTTTTATTTCTCTAACGAAGAAAAAAAACTCGTTCGAACAAGATTTTTTCCCGCTGTTGTTTTGTTCGTTAGAATCAAAGAGAAAAAAGTATGTCTCAACCATGCGTCATCGCAAGTTGTAAGCGTGCATCACGAACGTTGTGCTATGGATGTAATCAGAATTTTTGCCGTGAACATATGGCTGAACATGATTTAGTCTTAAATTCACAATTGAATCCACTTTCAGATGAAATTAATGCGCTTGGTGAACGTTTAAAATCGATTAATTTAGAAAATTCTATTGGCGATTCACATCAAAAACTTGAACAATGGAGAATCGATTGTCATAATAAGATCGATGAATTTTTCGAACAGAAATGTCGAGAATTGAATCGATCGTTTTCGAAACGAATGGAAAAACAACGCGAAGAATTAAATCGTATGAGAAAGACAATGACTGAATTAATCCAAGAACAAGAAGCCACACATACAGATATTGATTCATTAACAAGTACAGTTCGAGAACTCGAACGTGAAATAAATAAAATTGAAAGGAGTTCGTTCGAAGTCGAAATTAAATCATTAGTTCTCGATGATAGTTTAATTCAAATTGATAATTCTGATTTGAATCGTTTCGATCTTTCTAATCTATCGCCGGCTTTCAAAACAATAAGCTATCCACGAGAAAATTGGGCGCCATTAACATGTAATAATCGATATTTATTAATTCATTTAGAGCCCAATCTTTGTCTTGTCGATCAAGATTTAAATATCGTCAAACAAAATTCGTGGATCTATGGAACTATTTATGATATGTGCTGGTCATCGACATTGAATCGTTTTATTGTTATTAATGGTAGTGATGTATTCTTAGTCGATGAAAATCAAATGTCAATTGAAAATATTCAAACGCTTCAAAAGCGTAAATGGTTATCGTGTACAACATCAGAAACATCACTGTTTCTTTCGACGAAAGTCTGGGGTTCATCAATTATGGAATACAGTCTTCTACCGACAATTGAACTTATTAAACAATGGCAATCGCCGGATACATGTACACGTGATGAAGTCATCAATGGAATTGTTTATAATAATGGAACGTTAGCCATGATGATTAAAAATCCATCGGAGAAAACAATTCATATCGAAATGAGATCATCGGCAACATTGGATCGTTTGTGGTTGATTCGTTTGAACATAGCTTATAGTCAGAATATTCGAACACGATGTTGTCTACTTGCCAATGATCAATGGTTGGTTGTCGATAGGAATACATCGAGAATATTTCATATATCAAAAGATGGCAAAGTCAAAACATCATGTGCATATAATCCACCGCCATTTTGTGCAGTTCTATTTGATAATGATATGTTAGCGATTTCAACAGCACGTGGAGTAAATCTACATCGAATTCAATCGTAGACGAAGAAAACAAACAAACAAACAAACAAACAAACAAAACATCATTTATTGTACTATTTTGTTGTATTTTTTTTTGTTATTTATTAAACGATAGAATATTTTCGGAGATGATACAATTGCAATTTATTGTTATTCTATTGATTAGAATAAATTCTAATGCTATTCAATTAAAAAGAATAGAAGCGAAAGTACCTCGTTTATTACATTTTGTAATTTGCGATGAATAGCTCGAAAATACATCCAAAGAACGCGTTTCAAGTAGTGCGGAAACTTTTTTTCTTCTTTTTTTTCTTCTTCCCTCGACAATAAATGAGGAAAGAAGGAAGAAGAGGAGAAAAAAGTCCGTCCTCTAATAAGAGAATGATCTATGTTAACAACGACAGAAGAAAAAAAACCGACTTCTAGTCAAATAACTAACAACATTTTTTTTGTTCTCCTTAGCTAAACACATACGGAAAAGCAATGGGCTCGGGCTTGGATAAACTTGACAGCAATGTTTATGAGAATATTGGCAAGTACACAGAATTAACACGTGAGGATATCAAACAATGGCATGAACGTTTTCAACAACATTGTCATCCAGGTTCGACAACGATGACGAAAGAACAATTCTGTCAATTCTATCAAGAACTTCGACCTACGGAAAATGTCAAACGTTTAAGTGAAAATGTTTTCCGTGCGTTCGATCTCAACGGTGATTATGGTATCACATTTTCCGAAGTATGAATTTAAACATTGATATGTTAACATTCAATGCACGTTGCTTGTTTTTTCCTTGTCTAGTTTCTAATTGCATATGTTTCTACAACTGAAGCACCATTGGAACAAAAACTTCGATATGCATTCAACGTCTACGATCTTGATCACAATTCGACTCTTGATCGTGCTGAAATCTTATTTATTCTTCGTGCCATGTTTGAATTATTAGGCATGAGCGATGAGAAGAACAAATATTCGTATGAAGAATGCGCTGATAAAATTATGAAAAATCTCGATATTAATGAAGATCAACGTATTTCAAAAGAAGAATTCATACAAGGTCTAATCAATGATTCATTTTTGCAAAGTCTTATGAATCCATTTCAAAGTCTTTAATTATATGATATTTTAGCTTGTCTTTTTTCCTTTTTCTCGTCATTATATTGAGCAAATAAATATGAAACAAAAAGAAAAACAAATTAGCTCGAGGCTCGTTCAAGATTAAAATCATAACGGAATGTTTGTTCCAATTCATAAGATGAAAATATATTGAATGAATCGAATCCGTTAAGTACGTCATCGTGACGATGACGATGAGACAATAGATATTTGGGATTAATTTGAAATGGTATTCCATCGAGAATTTCTTTTTCATCACTCTTTTTTTGCATTGGATTGCCATGTGATGGATCGGGTGTTGTCGGTTCGCGAGTCGTAGGAACATTTGGATAAAGATGCGACGATGACGGGCCTTTATTAGCTGGTAGAAGTCGTACTGCTGGAACAGTACCTTCTTTGACACACATTTGAAGACCATTGATTTCGCCAATGAGAGTATAGTATGGTGGTGGACGTTTCGATCGATAAAGAAAAACTATATCACAAATACATTTCATTCCTCCTTGACGTTGAACAAATTTCACGCAAATTGTTCGTTTCGATGTGCCTTTTTCATTTGTATCAATAGTGGTTGTTAATGCCTGATAGGGAGGAATGGGCTGCTCACGTTCGCCGATTAATTTAATGTCTTCGAGAACTAATGCACTATTATTTTGTAATGGATAGGCACGTGTAATACACAGGAAACGATCTTTTCGTTCAAGAAGACTATCTGCCATTAGATCAGCATTTTTATGTTGATCATCAACAGCTAGAGAGAAGGGAAAAGAGAATGATGATGAGACTTTTTTTTTTATTGAATATGATTTTACTTTTTTGAATGCATTGATAGCCTGGTGGAACATTAGTCGGCTTTATAATTAAACAAATGCCTGTTATAGGTTGATCAGTTTCACTCATAGATGATGAAGAAGAAAGAGTCTCGGGATTGTTATCAGTTGAATTCAAAATCTCATCTGACGGTGATGGAGAGAGAGGTGCGCTAGATAGAGAAGAGAAGAAGTTTGATAAGAACGACATAGTCAGTTCTATATTTTTTAATATTCTTTTTTCCTAAATAAACTTCAACCAAATGGTTGGTTATTAATACAGAAAATGATTAATAGCATTTGATATGACGCATCGAAGTAGTTTTTATTGGTCAAAGTATCGAAGCAATCGAATAGTAAAGAAACAGTAAAACTTTTTTTAGAAAGGGTTTTTTTTTTATTTTTATGATTTGAAAATAGAAACAACTAGTACTGGCATGATTCATATCTGACGATTATTTCTTTACTATGGACTATATGGAATAAGGATTTATTTTCAATTGTTTTTTTTCTCGTCCGTCGAAATCTACCATTCAGACAATGGTCGGTCCGTATTAGTCCACGTTTTCTACTGGAGAATAGATAGAAAAAAAAGGGTATCGTATCGTATCGTATAGTACGAACAGATAGATAGACAGGCGCACACAAACACGCACATGCGAAATAGACACGGGTGAAGACTATAATCACACGAATACTTTTCTGCTGTTTTTTTTTCTCTTTTACTTACACGAGAAAAAAAATGTCGCACTTAAGGTTTTTTGTTTTTTCTATCCGCGCCAAAACCGCCAATTTATTTTCATTAGAAAGAACTAGTCGATCGATTTCGTTTCTTAACTGTAGATTTATCTGAATGTCGAATCAAGAGAATAATGAGACCCAAGTGGATGAACAAATCCAAGGGTCACAACCGCAACCACAACGTTCAAGATACAATAGAAAGCAAGGTGATTTGCGTGGATTTTTAGTCGTTTGATTTTGACTCTTTTTTTTTCGTCTTGAATTTAGCTTCTGACCGCAAAAATCAAGAGTTAGGAGAAGAAGATGGACAACAATCGAATAATTCCGAAGACAATGACGAAAACGGAAATAATTCACGAGGTAAATATCAATGAAAAAAAACCGTTGAAAAGATTTATGATTATCTATGAAAATAGGTCGTGTTGCTCGTGGTGGTTTCCGACGTGGTCGTGGTATGAATTTGACATCTGTTTTTTTGGAATTCATAAATATTTATTCTTTCTAGGCCGTGGACGTTTTAATCGAGGTGGTCCATTCTATAATCAACCTCAAGGTTATCGACCTTATTCAAATTATATGCATTTCTATGGTCCACCAAACGGTTACTATGCTGATTCGTATCATGGCTTTCATAATTATGAAAATCAAGAAGGGACTAATGGTCATCAACAACCAGCTCGTCGTGGGCGTGGTAGACGACATCGTCAAAACACGAAAAACGAAAAGTACATGTCAATGATTCTCCTTTCATTGTTTTCAAACGATTGCATTTAGTATCGAAAACGAAAACCTCGAACAACAACAACAACAACAACAAGGTGAAAATAATACAAATAAAAAGAAACATCGACGACACCGACGAAAAACTAATGATAATCAATCTGGCGCTGAACAACAAACGGATGGGTTAGTACTTTCATGAAACTTATTCGTCCAAAAACTCTTTGATTTCTAGTGCTGTTACCGATGATCAACAACAGAAAACTGATGAAAATAAACAAGGTTCAACAACTCGACGAAAATCGAAAAATAGTCGACGGTAAATAACGTTAAACAAAAAGTGATTCTGTTGAATAAGACTTCGTTTTATTTGCAGACGTCGTCGTAATACAAATGCTAGTCAAACAGCCACTGAAACCGAAGACCAACAACGTGTCAAATCCGCTCAAAACAAAGCACCAAAAGATGATGAAACCATTGTGAAAAATCTTCTACGTGGTCTTGTATTTAAAGTTGCACGTCGTGTTGCACCGCGAAATCGACCACGAAGTCGAGCGAATATCAAAGAAGCCACGGATACCAATAATCCAAAGACAGATGTTGAACAATCACAAACGAAAAATAGTGCTCGACGAGGAGGTCGCGGCCGACGAACAGCCGGAACAGCACATCGGCAAGGAAATGGCTATTTTATTGAGCAAGGTTACTATGATCCATACGGAATGTCTGCTTATTATTATGGAGCATATCGTGGTTATGGTGGACAAGGTTATTCTGGTCGAGGTAGATTAACGATTCGATTTTGAGAACAGTGAGAAATTGGATTTTGTTTAGGTCGTGGCCGTGGTCGAGGTCGTTTCCGACGAACCGCTGGCAATGCGAATAAAGAAAATCAACAACCTCAAACAAACAGTGAAGAGAAAAACCTCGATGAAACTCCGTCGAATTCTACCGGTGATAATATTCAAGCCAAAGTCGAAATAACTGAACAAGTTAATCAATCGTCCTAGATCGTTTCTTTTTCCTCTCCGAACATTCCTCAACAACAAACCACAAACAGTCTCTCTTTTCTCTCTCTCTCTCTCTCTCTCTCTCTCTGTCCTCTTCATTTGCTGATGTGATGGATCCTTTCTTTTTATTTCAACTTGTTCCTATGTGCTATTTTCTTTGTGTATATGTTCATTTCTTCTTTTTGTTTTACATCCTGTTAGACAAACGCTACGCATTTTCAGTTTAAGTTTGTTTTTGAAATAAAAAAAAAACAGAAAAACATACGAACTAATCGACTAGTGGCTCCGTCATCTGTTCGGGTTAATAATGATGCTGCCAGTCCAGGAAATAAACTATGGACTAGTTCTTGTTCCCGATTTATCTTGTGATTCTTTCTGTTAGAGTACTCGGGCCTGTTTTTTTGTTCTCTTGATAAACACATCATGTCGGAATCAATCGATGAGCTTGTTCGTGAAGCTGAAATTTTAAAAAGTAAACTGGAAAAAGAACGAGACAAATTCAATGATATCGAATGTAGGAAATTGTCAAAATGAATTTATGTATCGCGATTATGTTGTTTTTTTTCCGATATATTTAGTAACGACCGTTGCCGAAAAATTAGAAGCTCTTCCACCATTTACGACTAAATCACGACGAATTTTAAAAGGTCATCAAGGCAAAGTTTTAGCTCTTGACTGGTCGAACGACAAACGACATATGGTAACGTCATCACAAGACGGAAAAGTGATCGTCTGGGACGCGTTCACAACTAATAAAGAGGTCAGAATGTTTCAAATTTCCAACAACAACAACAAAATGAATTTTATTATTCTCTTTTCTCATATAACAGCATACGATTACAATGCCAACAACTTGGATATTAGCATGCGCTTATTCGCCATCGAATACGGCTGTTGCCTGCGGGTATTTCGAATTTTTGTTTTTTTTTTGTTCTAAAATTTTTTTCATTTTTATTTTTAAAGTGGATTAGATAATCAAGTTTCAATACATTCATTATTATCCGAAGATGATCCGAATAAACGAAAAAAAGTTGTTGCAACACACAGCAGTTACATATCAGCATGTAAATTTATGCATTCAGATCAACAAGTAGATTTATGTTAAAATAAAAATATCAATATTCGATTTCCATGATCTTTTTATTTTCTCTCAGCTAATCACTGCAAGTGGTGATAGTACATCGAAATTATGGGACATTGAAAGTAGTACACCGATTCAAACATTTCAAGGTCATCAAGCTGATATAATGAGTATTGATATATCTCCATCGGAAGCCGGCAATATGTTTGTATCTGGCGTAAGTAAAAGAGAAAATATAAAATAAGAAAATCCCTTGAGATATGTTTTCAATTGATTAATTTTTTTTTCTCTCTCTCGTTCTCTATTGTCTAGAGTGCCGATCATATTGCAATGGTGTGGGATATTCGAACGGGTAGCTACGTTCAAACATTTGAAGGACATGATTCCGATATAAATACAGTACGATTCTATCCGAGTGGTGACGCATTCGTATCCGGTTCGGATGATGCAACTGTAAGAAAATTGAACTTGAACGCTCGTCGAAAATCAAAATGTTAATTTTAGTGTCGATTATTTGATTTACGAGCTGATCGACAAGTTGCGATGTTTAAAAAAGAATCAATTATATTTTCATGTAATGCTGTCGATTTTTCATTGAGTGGTAAGACTATTTGAAAATAATAATAATAGCAATAAAAACAAATTATCATATTTAGGACGATTACTTTTCGCTGGTTATAGCGATCATTGTATGAATATATGGGATACATTAAAAGGCTCGCGTGCTGTTACACTCTATGGGCATGAAAATCGAATTAGCTCGTTGCAATTGTCGCCCGACGGTACAGCTGTTGCAACTGGTTCATGGGATTCGACAATTCGAGTATAGAAAATAAGAATGATCTTGTTCAAAACAAAAGACTAATCTCTTCTTTTTAGATTTGGGCTTAACTATTGAATGAATTCAATTATCTTCTAGTCATTGCTTTGTTTTTTAATCAATAATGTTTCTTTTTTTGTTCTTGCTTGTATTTAAAATTAGAATTATAATAAATAAATTCATTCTTTTTCTCTTGTCTATATTTTTCTTGCGCTTATGAAATAATCTAAAAATAGATTTGCATACATATTTGCCGAGATTGCTCGAATCTATTCATTTAGCCCAAAATAAAGACGAAACAACAATGGATCCATTTCAAGATATTACATATTGATGATTGAAATAAATATATTGAACAAGATTTTCGGTGTGAGGGAGTGCGTTTTTTTTATTTAGTAGAGAGAGAGAGGGAGAAGAAAAAACGAGGAAGAGAAAATAATTTATTCATTTTCATCGAGGAAACAGAAAAACGATTCTATCTTGTATTTAGTTTTGACAACTTCCGTTGTTTTTTCGTCTCTCAGCGGATATCGGCAAACTCAATGTTTATGCATAAACTTTGATTATTTGTTTTTTTCTCATGAGAAAATCAAAATCGTATTGTCTCTATTCATTTTCGCATGAGAATTAAAAATCGATGACACATGTCAATCAGAGATTGTTGTTGTCGTTGTTTTTTCTTCTTCTTCTTCTTCTTCTTCTTCGAAACAAAAAAGAAACTTGAAACAAGCAAAAGGTCTTTTCCAATCGACAGGTAATCAATAAACCAAAAAAGAAGAAAAAAAAAGCCCCTTGAAATGGACGCATTCATCTATTGTGACTAGTTAAACATGAACATTTGAATTCGATTGTATAAATAGATTATTGATGTTCAGTCAACTAGAATCGAGAGAACGAATTCAATTGAACATACCCGCATCGCTACTCAAGCAAATAGATAATCTATTGTATTTCATCTGTTCTAGTTTTTAACTTTCAACATGAAACATCTATTTACAGATTCATGTTAATATGACAAAGAAAACGATACTCGTCGTCGGAATTAAAAATTCTATCTTGTCAAAAATGGGAATAACCTTTAAATATTGATCACGTGTTTTAAAGCTAAATTAGATTCATTCGAGCGCATGTCCTTTGGTTATTTCTCTCTCTATTTAACTAATTAAACGTCAAAACTATATGCATACATAAATATCCTTTGAAAATAACTCTATTTTGAATATGAAAATAGCGTCCAACATGAATATTATTAATAATGGATAATTAGTCGATGTTTGAAAAAGAAAAGAAGGAAATGCTTTTATTTTGTTTTCTCAATAGATTCTAATCGATTATTAAAATTTCAAGATACACACAGCTATGAGAAACATCGTTTCTTTTACTAGTAAACATGGCGAACGAGAGAGAGAGACATCGAAAGAGAGAGAGAAAAAGAGAGAGACAGAAAAATATAAAGTGATTTTTTTCTCTATCTTTATCTTTCTCTATTTGTCTCATCGTCTTTTTCTTGTTTTTCCGAGTAGATCGCGTATTTCTTATCCAAAAGATTAGAAAAGACAATGATGAGTAGACATGCACATTTATACAATCGATTCGTATACATTCGTTATTTACATTTCTAGATTTCTATAAATCTCTCTTTTCGAACAAGATTATCTTGAGACAATAATGATATTCGGTATCTAATGGTTGATGAAGTGATTATTTGTATGGCATCATGCCATAGTACGAATAATAGTGGTGCATTCGTTGGCAATGAATCCTACGATTTAGAATGTATAACTCAATGTTCACAACGACATTCAACATTGTATTATAATACAGCTGAAAAGTAAATGTGTTCACGTAGCTATTTTTGTGCATGAGATAAACAAAATTACTTCAGGGAATCAATAGAAAAAGGCTTTTTTCGGAAACTTTTCTCCTTGTCTCTTTCTCATCAAATTCAATTAATCCAAAGTAGTTCATATTCGAGGTCTAAGACAAAAAGTCTGTCACACGTTTAAATCAATTATCGATGCCTTAAGCATTCAACATGCTGACAACAACAATAACATGATGTGCAATAGTTATCGTCTATCAAAAACTATTAATTTTGATCGAAAAAAATATATTCTCTCCATCATCATCGTCATCATCTTATTGTTGTTGTTGTTGTTGTTGTTATTGCTTATGAATTAGTACTTGAAAATTGTCTCTTGTTTTCGAATACAGGAAGTCTTCAACTAAGATCAAAAGAAAATAATACGAGTACTTCAATGAACCAGACCGAGGGCATCTAAGAGTCAAATCTAATCAATATCAAGTAAAAAGAAAAGACAATAAACTCTTCGATCTTTCGTCTAGATACACACATATTCTACAAGTAATTGCTGTTGTTTTGATTACATTTGGTTTGATTGGAAAACTATTTAATTGCGTTATTTTTCTTCGAAAACCAGTATGAAAATGATTATAGATTTTGTTTTTGCAATCATTTGTTCGATTTATTTCAGTTACGTGGCACATCAACAGGTCTTCTTCTACTTCTCAAAACAATCTTCGATGCATTTCCACTGTTGTGGACATTTATATTCGATACAAAATTTTTCGTCAAAGATGAACAAATCAATTCATCAAAAATCATCTGTGTTCTCGCACGTAGTAGTGATATATTCGTTTCATGGTCAATTGGTTTCGTCATACTTGCTTGTACAGTTCGACTTGTGACTATCATACATTCACGACATTTACCCCAATTAACACGTCTTCATGTTTTTCTACTCATTCTTCTCATGATGTTGTGCGGCATTGGTTACAATTGGCATATATTCTACTATCCAAATCTTGTTACAACTGTTTCCAACGATGATAAGACACGTTTATTTATGTATTGTAATATTCTTTTCGGTCGACAAATGGGCTATTTTTCCTATACTGGCTTTCAACCAACACAAGAATTTCCCTACAATCTACCGATAGTGAATTTTATCGTTTCATCATTAATACCATTCGGAATTGTCGCAATAACCAATATTGTCATTATTGTTTATGTTTTAAAAGGTCCACCGAAACGTATTTCACGTATAAGTTTACATCATAATGGTACATTACGTACAAAAGATTTTCAACGTTTCGATCCATCACGTTCATCATTTCGAACAATGGCTAATCAAATAACGAAAAAAGATGTCAGCTACGAAACAACAATTACATTAACAACAAGTTGTGTCTTTCTAACAACGAATAGTATTGCAAGTATATATATTTATGTTAAATCAAGTTATCGTCCTAAACATAAACAATTAACTGAAGATTTAAAAACATCACATACATTCTTAATTCTTCGTATGTTAGCTTTAATTGATACAGTTCTCGAGTTTTATATTTATTTTCTAACGGGTAAAAAATTTCGTGATGAAGTTTATCATGTCATACGAGAAATTCTTCAACATACACCACTCAGACATTATTTTAAATTAACACCCTCAACAACAACACCGGCTAATATTCGAGTTACAAATCCACATGCAAGACGATTTAATTATCGTCATAATAATCAATTCTCTACGAAACAACCAGATGACAGCTGGATCAATACGACAAATCGTCAAAAACTAATTAATAAACACTCGCAAAACATTGAAGAAGAAGAAACTCTGGATCGAATAGAAAGTACAGTGTAAAAATACATTGTTTATTATGATTAATTACGTTCGTGATGAGAAAACAATCGACTCGATGTCAACAGAATAATGTGTTTGTTTGTTTGTTTCTTCTTCTTCTTCTATTTTTTATTTTAAATGCTAATAAATTATTGGCTTTGCTAGACTATACGAGACAACTATCTATCAAATCAACTTTCATAAATAGATTAGAAGATTTTCTTTTGATGATTGACAAAAAAAACGATGTAGCACGTCAACGGCTTTTTTTTGTGTATTGTCTGTGCTATTCACAATGTCCAAAGAGAGAACATTGTAATGAATCTGAACTCAAATTAATATCTCTCTCAACAGAATAGGACAAAGAATCAATATTGACACTCGTAAGACAACTATCTTCGGGGTCAAAGTGCTATGAAATGGGCACCTTTTCGACTGGTTGATTGATACTGGCGTACTCTATTGGCAAAAATCATTCGCATCATCGTTGATTGGTGAAAAATCCGATTGTCACTAGACTCGATGAACATTTGCGATTGTTTGTAGCGACACAAACATGGCATTGTATGTCTAGCCAAAGAGAAAGAGTTCAATTAATGTCAGTAGTTAATTCATCATCATTAATAGACGGACGGCATTATAGAGGAACGAACAGAAAAAAAATCAATATGGGAGATAGAATTCGTATTGTCTTTCTTTCATTCTAGTCATTTGTTCTAGATGATCTATTAACAATAGAAATCATCATGTCTGACGAGCCAAATGTTTTATCTTCGAACGAAGATAATGGAACTAAGAAATCCAAGGATCAAAAATCTTCGAAAGATGTTTGCGATGAATGTGGCATCGACTATATTCCAATGAAATACACCGATAATGACTATGTCAATCTTTCAACATTCAAATTATTCTCACAAAATGTTCGTCCGATCATCAATTCACGTTATCCAAAGTTGGCCACACAAAAAATCATGACATTGATGGCTGCTTATTGGCGTGAATTTCTCGAACTAAAAGGCACGCAGAATACGTCGAATAATACACTAACAGATTCGAATAACGATCACGATAACAACGATCGAATGGACGTCGACGAACCGCGAACAAGTCGTTCGCGTCGTCGTCGAACGGCCGTACAAGACGACATCGATCAAGACGATGGTTCGATGGAACAGCAACAGGACGATGAAGATACTTCGGTAGCCTCGCCGAGAAATTCAAATTCACGAAATAGTAATAAGAAAGTCCCGTCGTTGAAGATTAAATTGCAAAAAGATCAAGCAGCAGCTGCTGCAGCGATCGCAGCCAAAGAACAAGGCGACGACGAAGAAGTGAAAGCAACGAAGAAGTCAAGTCGACAACGGAAACGTAAACGACGTGATGACGAAGATCCAGCGAATGAGTCCGATGCCGAGTTCGAAGCGATGCTCGTTCAAAGCGAAATGACCGAAGAAGAAGAACCACCGAAGAAAAAACGAGTCAAAAAACCGCCCAAACCACCGAAACGCATTGCTCGATTGAACAATCGTCGGCAATTGCGTGAAGCAGCTGAAGAAGCTGCAAATCTACCATTGGACGAAATCGGCTACGAAACCAATCATCAAGATTTCTGCGAAGTTTGTCAACAAGGTGGCGAAATTATTCTTTGCGATACATGTCCGAAAGCGTATCATCTCGTTTGTCTCGATCCTGAACTCGAACAAGCACCGGAAGGCGATTGGTCGTGTCCCGAATGTACGAAGAACGGTATTTCGATTCAAACTCGACAAGCAGCTGCCATCGCTGCTGCACGACAAGCCAAAGAAGAAGATGATAATCACATGGAATACTGTCGAGTCTGTCGAGATGGTGGCGAATTGTTATGTTGCGATCGATGTCCATCATCGTATCATATGCATTGTTTAATACCGCCGATGACGGTTATTCCTGAAGACGATTGGTTTTGTCCGCGTTGTACGATTGAACCGCCACCACATGTGGTCAAGAAGATTTTGACTTGGCGATGGGTGACACATCCCGATCCGCATTCATCGGTCACAACTGATACGACGACAACGGAAGTGACGAAAGTCGATGAAAATGGTGAAACTGCAACGACGACAACGACGATCGTTGAAAAACATACGATTACAACAACAACAAATCCCGATGCCGTACCGCCAGCTGATGGCGCCGACACAGGTGCTGATGTTCAACAACGGCTCGTGCCAACTTACGATCTTAGTGGCCCACCAGGTGCACCTCGAGGTCCGCCGAAAACACGAGAATTCTTCGTGAAATACGACAGTCTATCGTATTGGACATGCGAATGGTTGCCTGAGCTACAAGTTGAAGTTCATCAATCGTCATTATGGCGTTGTTATATTAAGAAAATCGGCGATGCTAAACAACCGCAGCCGACAGTCGATGCCGATGGCGAAGGCGAAGCCGAAGAAGACGACGAAGTCTCACGACGTTACTACAATCCGAAATTAGAAGCACGATATTACAAAAACGGCGTTCGTCCCGAATGGTTATGCGTTCATCGTATTTTAAATCATCAAAAGGAAAAAGGTCAACCAATGTATTATCTCGTTAAATGGCGAGAACTCGGCTACGAACAAGCCACATGGGAACTCGAAAAAGGCGGCGAATACACGGATCAAGTCGAAAATTGGCAGCAGCATATTGATAACTATTGGAAATTACGAAATGGTGCCGATGGCGAAGAGAAAAAGAAGAAAAAAGGCGGTGCATCGAAGTCAACTCGTCGATCGAATCGTGATCACGATGAAGCTCGCTTGGCCGATGGCGATTCCGGCGACGAAGAACGTACCGGCAAATATCCGCCACCACGTAAACGCTACGAAAAACAGCCCGATTTCATCGATGCAACCGGCGGTACACTTCATCCGTATCAATTAGAAGGCTTAAACTGGTTACGTTATTCATTTGCTCAGAATACCGATGTCATTCTCGCCGATGAAATGGGTCTCGGTAAAACCGTGCAGACCATTGTTTTTCTTCAGGCTCTTCTCAAAGAAGGTCTTTCGCGTGGTCCGTTTCTTGTCAGTGCGCCATTGGCGACGATTATCAATTGGGAACGTGAGTTTGAATTTTGGGCGCCGGATATGTACGTTGTGACGTACACGGGCGATAGAGAAGCACGTTCGGTGATTCGTAAACATGAATTTTCGTTCGAAGACGACGCTATTCGTGCTGGTCCACGAGCTAGTCGTGTAAAAACAGGTGCCAAAGTGAAATTTCACGCGTTGTTAACATCGTACGAGTTGGTTAGCGTCGATTCGGCAACACTTTCATCGGTCGATTGGGCTGTTTTAGTTATCGATGAAGCACATCGTTTGAAAAACAATCAATCACGATTCTTTCGAACATTATTCGAATTTAATATTGGCTACAAAGTGTTGTTGACTGGTACACCATTGCAAAATAATTTAGAAGAACTTTATCATTTATTGAACTTTTTAAAACCTGATAAATTCAGTGATATGGACGGATTTTTAAAGGAGTTTAGTGATTTAGCTAAAGATGAACAAGTTGCCAAGTTACATGATATCTTAGGTTCGCATATGCTACGTCGTTTGAAAGCTGATGTTTTGAAAAATATGCCATCGAAATCGGAATTTATCGTTCGGGTCGAATTAAGTCCCATACAAAAGAAATATTATCGAGCTATTCTAACGAAGAATTTCGATGCTTTGAATGTCAAAGGTGGCGGTGCACAAGTATCGCTATTGAATATTGTTATGGAATTAAAGAAATGTTCAAATCATCCGTATTTACTACCGGCCGGTCATTTCGAAGCACCACGTTTGCCGAATTTAGCTTACGAAGGTTCGGCTTTAGTTAAATCTTGTGGAAAATTAGAATTATTATCGAAAATGTTACTCAAATTAAAGGAAGGCGGTCATCGTGTTCTTATCTTCTCGCAAATGACACGTATGTTAGACATACTCGAAGATTTTCTCGAATATATGGGCTATAAATACGAACGTATGGATGGTAAAACAGGTGGTTCGGAAAGACAGGATGCTATCGATCGTTTCAATGCACCAGGTGCTGAACAATTTTGTTTTCTTCTCTCGACACGTTCGGGTGGTTTGGGTATCAATCTTGCGACAGCTGATACGGTTATTATCTACGATAGTGACTGGAATCCACACAATGATATTCAAGCTCTTTCACGTGCTCATCGTATCGGTCAACAGAATAAAGTTATGATCTATCGTTTTGTTACGCGTGATACGGTCGAAGAACGTATAACACAAGTAGCGAAGAAGAAAATGATGTTGACGCATTTAGTTGTTCGGCCAGGTGTTGGCCGTGGCACGAACATGAGCAAGAAAGAATTAGATGATATTCTACGTTTTGGTACGGAAGATTTATTTAAAGATGATGATGAAGTTGTTGGCAATGGCGAAGGCGGAGGTGGAGAAGGTGGCAGTAGTGCGAAGATTCATTATGATGATGCTGCGATCGAGAAGCTACTTGACCGATCACAAGAAGGCATACAAGAGAAAGAAGATGGTTTGAATGAATATTTATCAAGTTTTAAAGTTGCTTCGTACGCAACACGAGAAGTTAATGATGAAGACGAAGAAGATTTTCGCGAGCCACCAGCCGTCGAAGAAGCTTTAGATCCTCAATATTGGGAGAAATTATTACGTGTTCAATTCGAACAAGAACGAGAATTAGAAAGTCATGCCTATGGTAAAGGCAAACGTTTGAAACGACAAGTTAATTATGCTGTACCAGCTAATGATGAAAATTGGAACGAACATAATTCGGATATTGCAAGTGAATACGATGCACCGTCGGCCGGTGGTGAAGATGAAGATGTTGATTTCGATGAAACGCCTGATCGTCGACGTAAGACAGGCCGTGATCGACCATTACCACCACTTATCTACAAATCCGGTCCGAATGTTGAAATTCTTGGATTCAATCCTCGACAACGAAAAGCATTTTCCAATGCCATCATGCGTTTCGGTATTCCACCGCCGGACGCCTTCAAATCTCAATGGTTAGTTCGTGATTTACGTTGTAAATCCGAGAAAGAATTTCGTGCCTATGTTTCATTGTTTATGAAACATTTATGTGAAAATACATCGGACAATTCGGAAACATTTTCCGATGGTGTGCCACGTGAAGGTCTCTCTCGACATCACGTTCTTTCACGTATTGGTATTATGTCGTTAATACGAAAGAAAGTTCAAGAATTCGAAACAATCAATGGCGTTTGGTCGATGCCCGATCAAGCACCACCATCATCAACGACAAATGAAAATTCGAATGATACGAATGACGAAAAAGAAACGAAACCAACAACGAATGAGAATTCACAAGCAAATGACTCCAATGAAGTACTACCAACGGCAAGTTCGAGTAGTAATCTCATCGGAGAATCAATGAGTTTAAGTGATTTAATTAATAATAAACCCGATTCGAATGATGTCGAAATGAAAGATAATTCGACGAATGAAGAAGATAAAACCGAACAAACAAATTCATCAAATGAAAACAATAATAAATCAGATTCGAATGCAACGAATACGACGACTAACAATGGCACAAGTCGTAAAAATCAAATAGCTCGCAATGAAAAATACAAAGATTTTAAATTTATGTTCAACATAGCCGATGGTGGCTTCACCGAACTTCATTCCCTTTGGTTGAATGAACAACGTGCGTTAACATTAAATCGTGAACATGAAATTTGGCATCGTCGTCATGATTATTGGCTGTTAGCTGGTGTTGTTACACATGGTTATTCACGTTGGCAAGACATACAAATCGATCCGAAATTTTCGATTATCAATGAACCATTTAAAATGGACATGGCCAAGGGCAATTTTCTTGAAATAAAAAATAAATTTCTTGCTCGACGTTTTAAATTGTTAGAACAAGCGCTTGTTATCGAAGAACAATTGCGTCGTGCAGCTTTTCTCGGTCTTGCTATGGAACAAACCAATCCTGCATTGACACTTTCTCAACGTTTTAGTGAAGTCGAATGTTTAGCTGAATGTCATCAACATCTATCCAAAGAATCACTTGCTGGCAATAAACCAGCGAATGCTGTTCTCAATAAAGTTCTTACACAATTAGAAGAATTACTAAGCGATATGAAACAAGAAATCAATAAACTGCCAGCAACATTAGCTCGACTTCCACCCGTTTCACAACGTTTAAATATGACTGAACGAAATATTCTTTCGCGTTTACAAAATGGTGCAACTCAACAATCAACCACAACAAGTAATTCAGCATCATCATCGCCACCACCGCCACAACCAACAACAACCACAACCAATGGCAATGGCTATGCTTATGCGAATTACACCAATTATATTGGACCATTTGCTTTACCAGCTGTAAATACTAATAATAATACAAATTCAAGAAACTGTAAGTAGACATGACTCATTTTCGATGATTAAAAAACAAATTTAGAGATCGACTCTAATGTTGATGTGTAAGAATAAACAAACGAACGAACGAACTTATTTGTAGCACAACTGTTGAGTCATTTCAATACTGATTTCTTATATAAATAAGAAAAAGGATGGCAAAAAAATATTAGTTTTCAATCTGACTATGCTCATAAGTTTGTTCGTTTGATTTTATTCGATAAACAAACGAGAATATATTTGAATTCAATGAGAAAATGAACGAACTTTTCGTTTTTTTTTGTTTTTTAGCAACAAACTCAGTTGACTCACCAGCACGAAAGTCATCAACACCCAATTTAGTTCAATAAACATTTGTCTTTTCTCTTCTCTTCTCTTTTTCTCCTTCTCATTCATGATCTGATTTAATTCTATACATGTACCGATCTGTTTGTTTGTCTGTGCGTCTGTAAACAAAACACTGTACACATTTTTCTTTTCTCGTCATTTATTCTGATTATTAGTTGCTACTTTTCCTTCTCTTTTTTGTTGTTGTTGTTCTTGTGTGTTGATGAAATTTACATATGTGTGACATATAAATATTAAAAGTCTATAGATATTGAAAGATCGATTTTCAATTCGGAAAAAAACGATGAAATTTTTTATTTTCTCTCAAAATGAACCACACAGATTTTTAACCATATTTAAATGGTTCATCACGATGAATATCTTCTGTATGTTGACCTAAAACAAAATGCACAAATTTTACTTCGAGATAGTGTCGCTTTTTCTTTCGATACGAACTGTAACCACAAAGTGTAGACAGATACGGCAATGGACGTAATTGTAAGCGATAATCACATAGTGTACGATCTCGTTTTGCTGTCCAAGGCGAAAGTTGGAGTCGTTTCGATATTTGTCGCTCTGGAATGTCATGATAATCACTATCGGTTGGATGAAAAATTACATTTGGCATGGCCAAGTAAATGGATAGATTGAGCACAATCAGGATTGAAATAAGAACAGTATTCATCATTCGTTTACTTTCTTTTTGTGATGGAACAAAATGAACAGATCTATCTGATGTATATCTATTTATAGGGATTTTAACGACAGGATTTTGATTGAGTTGACAATGAAGAATAATTTTCTCTTCCTCTTCTTTTTTTATTAGATTAATAAAAAGAAACTTCTCTGATTGCATGTAAGTTAATCATTGTTCATATTGAAATTCTTTAATATTTCGACAATGTGCGTGTTTGAGTTCACGCAGAAGAAAAAAAAAGAAAAAAAATTCTCCTTTGTTCTTAAAGTATCTTGACAAGTTCAATCCGTTTGTTTCTACCGCCCCCAACGTAAAAGATTATCACCCTCCGGTGTATCTTCATCGCCTGATGGTTTGAATTGTTGATATGTTGACACACGAAACCATGTATTTCGGTTCGCTCGTGGATAATAATCAGATGATCGTTGAACACGATTGGTTGGCAACTGACCATCTTTACAATTTCGATGAATATTCATATTCGATGGAAGAAATAATGTTGAACATGAGAATGCAGATGCAAGTAAAATAAATGCGAGAACAGTGAATAGGAATGAGTATGTTGACATCTAGAACAAAATGAAACTATGATCCGTTTTCATCTATATAGTATTTCATTAAATTCAATATCGGAAATGGAAAAAAACTAATTCATACTTCGATAAATACTAAATAGATGTCGATATGCTTCTCTCCTCCTTTTTTTTTATTACACCTCTAAATCAAATTGATTTCCCTTTAGAGTATTTTGTTGTTTAAAAATGCACAAATTCTTGATCGTATTGATTTTGAGCTGTTAATTTTAATACTGTCTGCTGATCGTGGGCATTGTCATGACTTGTAAATAACGATTTCCGAATAGGTAAAAACGGTGCCATATAAGTTTGTTGATATAATTTCCAAAAATCGATTTGTTCAAACCAAGGATGTTCGAGAAGATCGAATATTCCACGTTGACCACAGCCTAATCGTTGTTCAACATCATCCTGAAGTAAACTTTTTATTAATAACGCACAATTCGAAGATAGACTCTCGAGTTGTAGTGATGAGCAGCCGTTCAGAATACGAATATACCTAAATAAATCAATGAGAATCTATTCTCGATAGATTTCTATTTAATTTTTTTCTCCTTTCTCTGTCATCAAAAAGATAGAATTAATACAGATCATTTTGATTGATTGAATAGTTTTGTTATCCTCCTAAGCCGAAATTAAATTTTTGATTAATACCAATAGAAAATCTGCTGCATTCTTTGACAAATGAGCACAGTTTTCATTAGAACATCATATTCTCAAAAGACCGTCTCAATTGAATTCTAATCAGTATCTTGTCCTTTATTTACATATTATAATGTTTTGAAGTCGATTGAATGACATCCGAAGAATTCGTTTCAATCGTACTTAAACTTGATTCAACATCTGTTCGATCGAATGGTGGAATGCCGATAATCATTTCATGAATAATGATGCCTAATGTCCAGAAATCTGGAGAGAATCGGTACGCACATTGACGAATAACTTCAGGAGCTTGAATGCAAAGAAAGTGTAAACATATTCCTGTCAGATAGCAAAACAAAAAACAAACCGATATAATGTGGCGTTCCACAAAATGTTCTTGTGTAACCTCGAACTAATTTAGCTAGACCTAGATCAATAAGTTTTATGTATCCACGTTGAGTAAAAACAATATTTTCTGGTTTCAAATCTCGAAAGACAATTTTACACTAATTATCATTGAAACGAAAAATGCTAAACTAGATTTTTTAATTTAAGATTTACTTCATGCAGATAATCAAGTGACAATACGATTTGAGCTGCATAGAATTGTGCTTGAAGTTCAGTTAGATTTTGAGATAAAATCAATGAAAATAAATCACCTCCTTGCAACCATTCGAATACGAGATAGAAATATTCATTATCTTGAAAACTATTGATAAAGTTCACCTAGAAGAAAACTCAACCGACTTCTTCTTTTAAATGTTTTTCTTCATACAATATTCGGATGTTCTAAAGCGAATGCGTATTGTCTTTCTGAATGAATGAGATTTTGTTTATTAATTTCGATTAATTCCGATTTTTGAATAGCTTTTAATGCGAGATAGTCATGCGAATGTTTGTCATAGACAAGAAAAACTGAACCAAAACCACCTTGACCTAATTGTCGAATGATTTCAAATGAATCAAGAGATAGATGTTCGTCTGTTTTCAATGTTTTTATTAAACGAGAATTGAAATTGTCAATAAGTTTCTTTCGTTCAACAAGATATTCATTGAATCGATGATGATTTTTCGATTTTGTTATTGAAACAAGCGAGAATAATGAATGATTTTCAATTGAACCAATTTGCCGATGAGTTCGACAGAATTGTTTAGTAAAATCAAGAGTTTGTTGAAAAATAACCGAATATCGACTGTTAGTTCTTCTCATATGACTTGTTTTTTTCTTGTTTTCTGTCTCAAGCAAGCAAAAAGAAAAACGCGCTGAAGGCCAATTGTCTGTTCTGTATTAATAATAATCTCGTTAAAACAAGGCAAGCTGTGAGAGAGACAGAGACAGGCAAGGAGGAAGTCATTTGGTTCGTCTGTTCTTTCGCTAAGGATATGTACAGAAAAAGATGTTTAGATTAAGGCCGAGAAATCCGACGATTGGCTGGGAAAAAAAAGCAGATATTTTTTTTTCTGGGTAATATTAGTCTAAGATTTAGAGTGTACATCGCGTCGTTGTTTTTCTCTTATTTAACCACAATACAAAAGCTCGGATAGGATAAGCAGTATGTTTCGAGTTTCTACAATTGTTGTTTTAGCCATTTTCTGTGCGAATATTTACGCACAACAAATTAAACCATGCGAACCATGCGATGTTTCGAAATGTCCAGTGGTAAAAACTCGAATTTTATTGATTTTTTGAAGAAAAAATATCGACTTTTTAGACATTGGATAAGGAATGTCTCGCTGGTTTAACACTCGATCGATGTGGTTGTTGCCAAGTTTGCGCACAACGTGAAGTTCGTGAACATTTTTCACCATGTTAAAAGAAATTACTTTGTTTTTCTTTCATTAGAGCGAACTTTGCAATCACCCTGATATCCCATCAAGCAAACAATACGAAGCTTGCGGAGAAAATCTTCAATGTAAAATTCGTAAGGATAGCCGAGGTATTGCTCGAGAAGCTCGTTGCGAATGTAACGATCAAGTCGAAATGTGTGGGTAAGTCAATCCCGTTTTCTTTTTTTTTCGAATCTCGATAATATTACATCTAGTTCCGATGGCAAAACCTATCGTAACTATTGTCATTTAATGGAAACAAGTAAACTCGCTAAAATCGAACAGAAACCAATCATCAAAGTCTTCAAACGTAAACCATGCGATTCAGCTCCGGAAATTACTTTACCACCAAATAACGTTGCGAATCGAACCGGTAGTAACGTATTTTTAACCTGCGAAGTTGCCGGCGTACCATTACCAGTTGTCGAATGGGTTTACCGATCATCAACTGGCAAAGAAATCGTCTATCCAAGTAGACGAAATTAGTTTCCACTCTCAAGACAAACATTTTTTGTTTTGTGTTTTAGCCGATGACGATCGTATTTCGACTTTAGTTCGAGGTGGACCAAATGCCCACGTTTTAACTTCATGGCTTCAAATTCAATCATTACAACCTAATGATCAAGGCACATACACTTGCGTTGCAAGCAATCCATTAGGCAAAGTCGAAAAATCGTGCAATGTTATTGTCGAAGGCCGTCGAGAATTCTAAATCAACTAATCTTCTTATGCAACAGAATTTATCTCGTGTGTTTATTTAGAGTATTAGTCGTCTTTTCTTTAATCATACATCTAATTAATCATTTTAATTTTTTGTTAATCTCAAATATCCAAGAATAAACTTAATTACTGATGCACAAAAATATGCAAGTAAAGTCACAATAAACATATACAAACAAATCAATCCCAGTGCAAGTTCGTTCGATGCATCCAGTGTGTTGACATTTAAATTAATCAAACCAGTTAACACATTCGCTAATAAAAATAGATCTAAACCTTTTTGATTGATATTTTTCAGCAGATTTGATTCGATTGAAAGATTTTTTTGCTCTAATAACCAATGAATTAAACTAAAACCCGCCAAACATAGACATGCCAGACCAGTTGTACTTGAAATATAGGATAGATTACATAATTTTCTCGATGCATTCGTACTAATTCCGCACAAGAAAATCATGCCAAGAAGAAATTGAATTGTCATTCGTTGAAAACGAGCTTGACTTTCATATTTAAGAATTAATCGTCCCATGAAAATTCCAATGAGATACAAACACACATATCCACCGAGTGAATAGATTCCTTCGCGATTGGCATCGAGAAAATTGACTCGTACGAGATTAGTTTCAGTTAAATATCGATCGAATTGACAATATCGTAGAAGAAAACCTTCATGAAAACTAATCGTAATTAAAATTAAGATGGGAACGTTCGTTGTTAATTTGAATAGACAATTGCCGAGTAGTTTCATAAAACATAATGTCAAAAAGAAATTCCAATGAACACCATATTCACTAACATGTTCAACATAGGAGAAATATTTAACTGATAGAAAACGAATTAATCCGAGAAGAGCGAGAACGAGATTTTCGAGAAATAAATTTCGAAGTGATGTTTGTCGATGTCGAGCTTCTGAACTGACCATGCCATGTGCGAGAGCGAATAGACCAACGCCAAGATCCATGATTGAATAACCGTAATTTTCTGTTTTTGCATAACGACGTGGAAATATGCGAAAGTCAACAGCGAGTATACAAATACAAGTGGCAAGTAGAATTTGTCCACGGAAATTTTCAATAATTCGCGAATAGGTTTGTTGTTGTTGTTGTTGTTTGATTTGTTCGGTTGGTTTGCGTGAAGGATTTTTTAAGAAATAAATTACAAAAGCAAATATCCAAATAACAAGATGTTGAATGTAACTAATCGATGACCAAATTGTCAAGACGGAGATCGTCGGAAGTACGAGAATAACATGTTCGAATAGAAAGTTAATCAATGAATATTTTTGAAAGCTCGATATTGATGATTTGAGTATTTGCACGAGAAAATATGTTGCACAAGTATTAATTATAATACAGCCTGTTTCGTAGAGACTAGTTCCTGTTAGATTGCTTACGAATACTTCTTTTCGATGACGATATTCGTCCATATTCATGTTCGTCCGAATGACTGACTGACTGACTCAGGTCAAGTCAAGTCATGGTCGAATAGAAATAAGAATCTCTTCTGACATCTAGAATTAGCAATCATTGGTTGACGTATAGGCGGCGGGCTAATATCAATTTAGGATGCGCTCGGATTTTTGCTAAAATCTAATTGAATAGAGATAAATGGGCGTTATGTTATGTGAGAATGTAGGCAACAGATTTTGAGATCTGATTTTGTTTTCTCCCATTCCGTTTCATTCTCAATTTCTTCTCTATGTCTCTCTATATATTTTTCATTTTTTTTCTGATGCTTAACACCCACACTCTCTAGTTTATTTCAGACAAAACTCTAAGTTCCCGCAAACAAAAACAAAACATAGTCCAAACATCTAAGAGGATCCGTCCAAAACGTTGCGTTGCGCAAGTGTCTATGAAGAGATAGAGTAGTTGCATTAGATTCAAATTAACGAGTAGTTATAGATTTACTTTGTTGCGTCGTAAAGCTTCACCAATATGCTCAATAACTTCAGTTTCAATGGAGTTAGAGTAAAGTTTGAGTTGCGTAAGTGTCTATGAAGGTATTGGACGATCCTGTTCAATAGAAATAAAAGAGTAGGTGTGAATTTACTTTGTTCTGTTCTAAGGCTAGACTAAGATATCGGCCACCTTCAGCTCCAATAGAGTTATGACCAAGACTCAGATACGTAAGTGTCTATGAAGAGATACGATGATTCTGTTGGACGGAAATAAAAAATAGGTGTGAACTTACTGCGTTCTGTTGCAAAGCTAGACCAAGATGTCGAGCACCTTCAGTTCTAATGGAATTATAAGCCAGGCTTAGATGTGTAAGTGTCTATGATGAGATACGATGATTCTGTTGGGCGGAAATTTAAAAAAATATATCTGAATTTACTGTGTTCTGTTCTAAAGCTTGACCAATATGTCGAGCACCTTCAGCTCCAATGTTGCTAGAATCAAGGTACAGTCCCGTAAGTGTCTAAGAAGAGATACGATGATTCTGTTGGATAGAAACAAAAGAATAGATGTGAACATACTGTGTTCTGTTGTAAGGCTTGACCAAGATGTCGACCACCTTCATCTCCAATGGAGCTAAATCCAAGGTTGAGTTGCGTAAGTGTCTATGAAGAGATAGCATGATTCTGTTCGATAGATATGACACGATAAATGTAAATTTACTTTATTGTTTTGTAAGCCCAAACCAAGATGTCGAGCACCTTCGGCTATAATGGAGTTAGAGAGAATATTGAGTTGCGTAAGCGCCTACGGAGAGATAGCGTGATTCTGTTCGATGAAAATAAAAGAGTCGATGTGAACTTACTGTGTTCCTCTGTAAAGCTAGGCCCAGATGTTGAGCACCTTCATCTCCAATGGAGTTAGAGTGAAGATTGAGATACGTAAGCACCTATGGAGAGATAGAATGATTCTGTTCGACAGATGTGACTTTACTTTATTGTTCTGTAAACCTAGACTAAGATGTTGAGCACCTTCGGCTCCAATGGAATTAGAGTGAAGGACCAGTTGTGTAAGTGTCTATGAAGAGATGGAATGATCATGTTCGATATAAATGAAAGGGTAAGTGTGAATTTACCTTGTTGTGTTGTAAAGCTAGACCAAGGTGTTGAGCACCTGTAGCTCCAATAGAATTCTCACTAAGGTTGAGTTGTGTAAGTGTCTATGAAGAGATAAAGTGGTCCTGCTTGATAGGAATAAAAGTGTTGGCGTGAGTTTACTGTGTTCTGCTGTAATGCTTGACCAAGATGTCGACCACCTTCATCTCCAATTGGGTTAGAATGAAGGACCAGTTCAGTAAGTGTCTATAGATAGATAGGCTGATTGTGTTCGATAAATATGAAACGCTGGACGTGAATTTACTTTATTGTATTGTAAAGCTAGGCCAATATATCGAGCACCTTCAGTTTCAATGTCGTTATAACTAAGGTTGAGTTCTGTAAGTGTCTGTGAAGAGATATGATGATTCTGTTGGATGGAAATAAAAGAATAGATGTGAACGTACTGTGTTCTTATGCAAAGCGAGACTAAGATGTCGAGCACCTTCATCTCCAATGGAGTTAGAGTGAAGATTGAGATGCGTAAGCGCCTATGGAGAGATAGGATGATTCTGTTCGACAGATGTGAATTTACTTTATTGTCTTGTAAAGCTAGACCAATATGTCGAGCACCTTTATCTCCAATGGAGTTAGATCCAAAATTCAGTAGTGTAAGTGTCTATGAAGAGATCGAATGATCATGTTCGATATAAATGAAAGGGTAAGCGTGAATTTACCTTATTGTGTTGTAAAGCCAGAGCAATTTGTCGAACACCTTCAGATCCGATGGGGTTGTCAGTAAGATCAAGTTGTGTAAGTGTCTATAGGAGATAGAGTGGTTCTGTTCGTTATAAATGAAAGAGTAAGTGTGAATCGACTTTATTGTGTTGTAAAGCTAGACCAAGATGTAGAACACCTTCATCTCCAATGTCGGTATAACTAAGACTCAGTTTCTTAAGTGTCTATGAAGAAATCGGATGATTCTGTTGGATGGAAATAAAAGAGTAGGTGTTAATTTACTGTGTTCTGTCGCAAAGCTAGACCAAGAACTAGGGCATCTTTAACTCTAATGGAGTTATGTTGAATGCTGAGGTGTGTAAGTGTCTATGGAAATATGGAGTGATTCTGATCGATCGGAATAAAAGAATAGATGTGAATTTACGGTGTTGTTTAGTAAGGCTAGAGCAATATGTTGAGCATCTTGAACTTCAATGTAGTTATGTCCGAAATCGAGTTGTGTAAGTGTCTGTGGAAATATTGTGGTAAATGTTTAAAAAGCGTTTTGATCGATGAAGTGGTTGTCCAATTCCGAAATAGGGTTGTAATTAGTGAGAGAAGAGATTTTGGATGATTAACTTACTCGAAATCGTTGGTAGGAATTTTGGATTTTATTTAGCCGGGGACAGATATTGCTGACAGAGAGAAATAAATCTTTTTCATTCAAGTGGTCAAATATTCTGTATACTATGTCGACTGGTAATGTATGAAGTGATGTTGACATTATGTGTTGAATTTCGATCTGCAATGATACCTGCATGGTAAGAAATAAATGAAAGCGAAGGTGAAATCATCGCTTAGGAAATACTGAGTGAGAGCCGAAGTTGAAGCATTAATTGAATTCCTGGAATATTTGCGAAATGATAACTCGTTTTTCTTCAATGTTAATACTATAATATAGGTAGCATTTTATGATTCAATGAGTTTTTTTTTCTGATGATGAAAAAATATGAGTGTTATCATTGATAATGCTAACAGAAGCAAGCATAGATAAAGTGTAATGAAAGTACGACTGAAATTTTAACACCGGTTAACATGCAACCAATACCTTTTTTAAAGTTTTATATCTATCATAAATAAAATATAAGCTGAATCTTTTATTTTAAATAATCATGGCAAAATTTTGCTATTCATTGAAGATTGTATCATGTTATTTTGTGCAGCATGAAAGAAAACAAATGAATATCTATGATGAAATACTCGTACGAGATCGTATTTTTACAAGTTATTTAATCAATATGAGATTCAAAGATTTTATGAAATAAATTTTATTTGCTGCTCACTATTCTCAGATACAAGAAGTCTGAGCGAAAGCGACATCTAAGAGACAAAATATCGTTGGTTCCGATTGACGATAGCATTGCTTTGACTTGACTTGACGTCTCTCTCGTCTTTTCTCGAATAGTCTCAATCGATGATGGCTGCTGAATCTTCGAGTCTTGTTTCTGTAAATTCACCGCGAACTTATCCATATTTTAATTACACATTCTTGGATAAAGATACAGGTAGAATTCTGCATTCAATTGATTTCTTTAATTACAATTATTCGATTAGATCTCAATGAAATCTCGATCTGGAACAATGATATCGCAAGTTTACTTGCATATTTTCTTCAACAACGAGATAAACATGACGATATATGCAGTAGTTTTCGTTCGGCAACAGCACATTTAGATAGTCTCGGTGAAGTCGATGTTATAGCTGATGCTGAGGTATTTTCCAACAACAATATGTTCGATTTCCATTTTCATTCTTTAGCTAATTAAAAAACTATTGAAAATCTCCTCGAACAAGCACAGTCAAATATCGATGATTGTTCATCGATTAGGTCGAACGATTCTACTCGATGAATTCGATGTTCATTCACATCTATTACGTTTAGAATCGAATGATTGGAAATGGTTTCGAGATTTTTTTCTCGATACAATTCTTCGAAATATTTCCATGAAACATTTCTATAAGAAAAACAAAACACGTGATGAACTCATTCGAAAAGATCGTCTAGTGAAATTTCTTTGTCAAAGGTTTGTCAATTCTGAATGAATGCAAAACAATACCGATGATAGAACATTTCATTTTCAGTGTTGAATTTCCTGAAGTTACACGTTCTGATGCAGCGAGTATTCTCGAAAAAATGAAAGAAATACACGATCAACAAGAAGACAACTGCGCCCATTCGCCATTTCAACGAACCATGAATTGGACATTTGAAAATATGAAAATGTTAATCGGCTCAGATTTGCCCATATTTGGCGATGAAAAACACCCAGCTGTTAGTCTTCGTTTACGCGATATGAACAAGCCAATCAATGTTTTGACAGGCATTGATTGTTGGCTGGATAATTTAATGTGCAATGTACCGGAATTAGCCATGTGTTATCATGTCGATGGAATTGTACAGTCGTATGAAATCATGAAAACCGAAGACATACCATACCGAGAAGGTTGCCAATTTCCACCGAATGTTATTCGAGATTTAGCAACGAATCTCCTCTCGTTTCTCAAAGCAAACGCTACTAAAGAAGGACATACCTATTGGTTATTTAAAAGTTTGTTTGTTTGTATTTTATTTTGTTGAGATTGAATCGTTTGTTGAACTAGGTCCTGATGATGATATTGTTAAATTGTACGATTTGACTTGTCTATGTGATACAAATCGAGATGATAATCCGTATACGCTACCAGTTGCTACATTGTTCTATAAAATGGCTCAGAATATGTTGACAAAGTCCGATCATGAAACCCGTTCGAAAGAATCGGGAACGATTCGTACATTGCTCAAACATTGTCTCGACATGTTAAATCCCGAGAAATTTCCTGAATATCATTGTGCAGCTGCGTATATGATGTCGGATTTGTATATTGACGATAATGTTAGTGAACAGAGTTGGACATCGGACGGAAGTGATGCACAAGATCCCGATGATTTGCTCGATGATTTCGAAGAAACTGAACAAATGGAAAATGATTATGTTTCGATTGATCTTAAAACTTTAGGACAAAAGCAAACATCTCGATTTCGAAAGAATCACGATGTCGAACGATTGAGACCAATACACGGCAATCTCGAGAAACGAGCGACTGAAGCATTGAAATATCTAGTTGAAGCATTACGCAGCAATGCAATTCATCGTCGCGTTCAATCGACTGAGCAATCAACCAACGACGGAAAGTCGAAAGTCATCGCTCCATTGCCGTATCAAGCGACTCGGCAATCGTCGAAGGTTTTAATTGATAATAAAAATCATCTGACCAACGATCGACGTTTGAAAGGCATTATTTTGCATAAAGCAGCAGCTGCCTATTTCTGTCTAGTCGATCGAAACGAGAAGGAGAAGAATTATGGATCATGTTTGCGATATCTTCGTCTAGCATTGAACTGTTACAGTAAGTCAATTCAATTCAATTGATTTCTAATCTTCGAGAGAGAAAAAAACGCAAACTTTTCAAGGTGCTGAATTAAAACTTCAATCAATGGATCATAGTAACAGTACGAGTGAATGCAAAAAACTACTGTCTTATATTATGAGTATTGCTGGTGATTGTCGATTGATGATTGCTTATGTGACATCGGATGAGGAAATTGAGAAATATCGTGAACAGTATCAAGTTATGACCGATGTAGATACGGAAATTCAGAAAGTGATCGATGAAGTTGCAATTGATTCGAAGAATTCAGGTAAATTGAGTTGTTTTTTTGTTTTGGGATCAAAATTCAATGAAAATGTTAAGAATTCACTTGGGTATTTGAATTAACGTCGAATATCGATCGAAATCTATTCGCTAGTGTTCATGCATATGAATACGCGATCAATATCGTTCGAAATCTCGGCGATCACGAAAAGAAACGTTTACATTTGCTAACCAAACGTTTTGGCAATGTTCGAAATGAAATGGGCGTCTATTGGATGAATAAATGCGCACAAGCAGTGAAAAATTTCGATCAAGAAGCTGCAAAAGTAATCTTTCGATATGAATCTGCAGCGAAAATCTTCTTTTCTTAGGAAGTCAAAGATCAATTTCGAAAGAGTTTCGAAAGTTTCGATGCTGCGATTCAAGCATTCGAAAAGATCAACGATCTATCGAATATCGCTATGATCTATTCGAATCTCGGTCGTCTAATGAGATACTACGCTCAATTCTATGTGCCGATTGTCAACGGCGTTCGACAGGAATTCTCTCAACAAGAACGACAAAGTTATCAGAAAGCATTCGACTACTATCTTCAAGGTTTGAAATTAATCGAGAATCGAACTGATCTATTCGATGTCTACCGAAATCTTTCCTGGGAACTATCGAATAGTTATTTTACAATGGCAACTTCATTGCAAGACTACGCACCATTGACGACAATGACGCAGGATGATGTAGGAAAACGAACTCGAAACTTTCGTTTTTTGATTTTTTTTTTCGTATTGAAGATCGAGAAGGAAGTTATCGATTGTATGACTCGAGCATTGAAATATCTCGAGATTGAATTGAATAATTCATCATCAGATCGATATTCTCTGGCGAAATATCGTGCCGGAATCATTCATCATCGTTTAGCTTCTTTACTTCACAATACATTTCGAACTCAAGTAATTCTATTCGCACGTCTTTTTCTATTCAATTGTTTTGCCTTTTTTCAATAGAATAATGCAACACGACGAAAACGTTTGCGTACATTAGCATCAACGCACTATCAAAAAGCATTGGAATTATTCTCGTCGAAAGATAATCCACTTGAATATCTACGTTTACTAATCGAAGAAGTGGCTCTGATTGATTTTGAATTGCAAAGTAAATTTTGAATTTCAATTCTTCTTTTCATCTATTTTTGCGAAAAATAGACGCAACAGATAATCCTGCGCGTTTGAAATCCTGTCAACAAGGTCTTCGAGCATCGTTTCAATGTCAAGAATGTATCGGCATTATTGAACAACATCGAACTAGTGCCGATCCTGATGATTATAATGAAACGTTTTCTCAAGAAGCTCAACGTCTTTTAGTTATTTTAAACGGTCGTATACAAACATTTCTCAAAGAACTCGTTAAAATCTTCAAAATTCAAACGCAAAAAAAGTCGATCTACGAAGATTACAAGGAAATGTACAGTCTCTCATTGAGAATCAACGAGAAATCATCGAGTCTACCCAAAGATTTGTACGAGATGATTGAAAAATGCCGAAGATTATTCGAGAAAAATGTTCATGATTAAACACGAAATTTTCATTTTTTTTTCTCTTGTTTTCTATTTTAATTAAATTATTTTCAGATGAATGAAAGAGTATGTTAATTCATCGTCGACAGAAAATCGAACAAAATCATGATGAATCTCCTCAGTCAATGAAACGTTTGCCTCATTCGCCGATTTGTTGCTTCGGTCGATCGAAAATCCGACGTTTTCTTGCAACACAATATGGTTTTCTCGTTGTTCTCGCGTTAATCGTGATTTTTTTCAATGAAATCTTCTTCTATCAATGGATGAAATTCAATTGGCCAGAGATCAAACATCTTACTCAAAAGTTCGACTGAAAAATTTCTCAAACAAAAAAAAACAAATTTCATTTAGATCATCGGTGCAAAAACTTCTTCTCGTTGCAGATCCTCAATTGATCGGCGAGAAAGACGAAGGTTTCTTCGGATTGATCACAAGAAATGACGCTGATCGGTAGAACGAGATCGTTTTTCTTTTTGTTCGTTTTAAATTTGCTTGTTTGTTTGAAAGTTATCTGGCAAAAACATTTAGTCAAGCGAAGGATTATGTTGAACCCGATTGGATTCTGTTTCTTGGCGACATATTCGATGAAGGTCTGTCAGCAAATGACGATGAATTTCAACGATATTTCGAACGATTCGATTCGATATTTCAATATGAAAAACAAGAACAAAAATGTATTGTCATACCGGGTGACAATGATGTCGGAGGCGAATACTACGGAGATAAACAACCGATTCTACGGCAACGTTTTCGCAACTATTTCGGCAATACAATTGCACTTTTCAAACATAAATTTATCGAATATCTTAAAGTAAAATCGATTTCGGAGAAACGACACGAAAAAAAAAAGAATGTTTTTCAGCTCGATATCGATATGTTTGAATCGTATGTAAACGATAAACGTTTTGCAATTATGGAACAAACTGATAATCGTCCATTGTCAGGTCCATTTCGTATTATTCTCAATCATTGGCCTCTACTAACACGTAGTGCTCGGTTTGTTAAACCATTTATAAACGAACTCGAGCCAAATCTAATTCTCAAAGGCGACAGTCATCATGTAATCATCAATCGAAAATAAAGAAAATGCTTTCAATTTTTTTTGTGGTTTAGTTTAATGTTTTCGGATTAGATCGAAGCAATCTCACGACTTATATTCTCGCACGAGAATCTCTTCCAGAATCAATTCTCTCCTTAGATCTTCAACAAAAACGGCTCATCTATGAAATCTCAGTTCCAACTTGTTCATATCGAATGGGTGTCAATCGAATTGGATACGGTCTTCTCCTACTCGATACTGGTAACTTTCGAAGAAAAAAGATCTCCTAGAAATCATCGTCTTTGTTTTTAGACACAAAAACTGCACATTTAACTATTCTGTCGACTCCACGACGTTATATATCTTTGTATCTCTACGCTGCTTATGGGATATTTTTTGTTTTAAGTCTTCTCTTTTCGTCTCTTTTTCCACGGCGATCACTTTGGAAATTCTTAATGATTTGTAAATGAGAATGAATAACGCGCACACTTGCTTTTATATATATATATATATATGTCGAATATACATTTTCTTTTCAATAAAACCAAAGAACTCAATTCGAAACAACAATGGCGAGATTTAATTCAACGAGCTCTGCATAATCAAATCGATTTCTCTCATACGGAATATTCAATAGTCGAAGATGAAAGATTCGATCGAATTTCTAAACAACCGATTTTATATTTGCCAACAAAAGGAATAACTAAATCGAAAATGACGAAAACGGGATCGATTATTCATCACATCGATCTCGAAAGACATTCAGCTAATTCATTAATCATACCGTGGTTAAGACAAAAACGTGTGACAAGTAAATAGTTTCGCGTTATTTTCGTGTTTGATTTCGAACATCTAGTTGTTCCAATGGAAAAACGCGCAACTCTCGATGATATTCATCAAATAATGACCAAAACCTTTTCGAAACATTCGAATCATGACGATCGAATTCGTCGACATTATTCGAATTCAATCGTTGATATTCAACAAACGCAAAATCTCTCTCGTCTTTCCGTTCTTTCGATTTCCTACGGGTTTGGTCTCGGTACGAAAACATGGAAAAACATTCGTGAAGAAAAAACACTCGAATCAATCACGTCAATTTCAAGCCTGCCAGCGAATAAAACTGAATTAGTCAAACGTGTCCCATTATAAACAAATACCGATAATGAATTCATTTTCATTTCGAATGTGTTAATCATATAGCCTCGAGGAAAATAAATAGACAATCGAAGTGTGATTGATAACACGATGATATGGAAATTCAAGTGCATTCGCTCTTTGTTTTAGAAGAAGAAGAAGAACAAGATGAAAAATATGTTAATTTTATTTGAATATCAAAAAGAAATGAATTTAATAAAAATACTTTTCCATCTGCCGTCGATCATGACTCTCTCTCTCTTTCTCGCGCTTGTGTGTTTGTCCATATGTTACCTCAATAATTGTATTTCTTTTTAAGTTTAGCCGATGGTCGATAAGCTTCGACTTCATGACTTTTATATCCTGATTGTCGATGAATCTTTTTTACACATGATTCACAAAATAATTCATCACAATCGAGACAACGTTTCGTTGCATTATCATTGCAAACTGTACACCAGGGTAATTCATCATCATCGCCCTCATTATCCTGATGATCATCGACTTTTTTCGGCAGAACAACGGTATCTGGCGTTGCAGCTGGCATTGTTTCATGTAGAATACGTAGACGATTGGCTAGATCTTGTTCAATAGCAAGTTCTTCGTCCATTTGTTGCATTAACTGTTCTTCAGTGGGTTTCGCAGGAAAATCCTGTCGTAATTTTGCGAGACGTTCTTCTAAAGCTTTCATTTCGGGATCAAGTTCATTCGCAATCGGTTTTCTTTGCACCGGTTGTTGTTCTAATCGTTGAAGGAAACCTTTTGGTGGCTTTTGTAACATAAGTTGTGAACTAATCGAATGAAAACATGGCGTGCAAACTTCATGCATTTGATAGTTCATCTGTGGTATGGCCACACGTTGATACAAACAACTTGAACAGCAATCTTTTTGACACGAAATACAATGTTTCTTCGGATTTGTATTCGATATCATCTGTCGACATGATGCACAAACTGATGTCATCGTTTTACTTTCTGTTTGCTATCTAAAAATATAATCATGAATTTTGACACTTCAAAACTTAATCGACATCATTAACAAATTTCTCTCCATATGTTTTTCTTCTTTTCGTTCGACATGGTGGTTATCAATTTCTTTCATCTTGTGTTCATATTCAAAAGAAAATATCGACGATGAGTTTGAACAAAAACAAAATCTCAGTTCAAAAGAAACAACACTCGGTGTGAAATCTTGATACATTCTAATTACAAACTAATCATCATCAAACAAACTTTCTCGATGACATGATTAAGAAGAAACAAAAAACGCAAATCAAAACAATATCTTCACTATAAACATAAACTCATTCTTCTCCTTATTCTTTCCCAATGAAACACAAACGTGATCAATATCGAATTTGACCGTTCGATGAACTCGCACACACACACAC
>ERZ778023.1460-NODE-1460-length-37187-cov-65.832516_pt1 | contig 37187 bp, 28 predicted proteins | sample MGYA00375753_ERZ778023 | MGnify/ENA primary metagenome ERZ778023 (study PRJEB29350, sample SAMN05389822) | bioreactor metagenome | isolation source: Ammonium sulfate bioreactor | place: South Africa: University of Cape Town | collected 2014-04-04 ... | reverse complement strand
CTCTCTCTCTCTCTCTCTCTCTCTCTCTCTCTCTCTCTCTCTCTCTCTCTCTCTCGATCCCTCTTTACCTCTACCCTCGGTTCACGACCTAACACGAGGAGCTTACACTGTCTGCCCTCCGTCATGTAGAATGAGCACCGTGAAACAAGGGTGCCTCTCGATGCTGAGGACACGGTCCTCCTGTTTGGCATGATCTACGAGCAACTCCTACCGCTCCTCGTCGAGACGCCTTTCTTGATTCACTCGCAGTTGATGCCGTTCCTCGCTGGACTCGTTCCGAGCTCACCGGAACTCATTGCGCTCTTTTCCAGGAGCCTACTACAATCAGCGAGCGTACGGATGAACAATACGATAGATGCTTGTGAGAGATTGTTATTAATCTTGGACGGTGGTGATGATGATAACGACGATGACGTGTATAGGAATACGAGCTTGACGTCATTATGCAAGAGCTGCTGCGCGGTATTGGTCACAGAGTCTTGACCTACAACCAAGCTGTCCCGATCGCGGGAGACTTCTTTGTGAGCCACGAAGATGGCACGAAGCAGCCGCTCTACTTGACTCTGGCCTTGGAGCTCCTGAGCAACCGCGAGCTGCTCGAGGCGTGCATCGATTTCTCGTGGTTCTGGTCGGCATTCGAGCGTCTGTTCTCGTCTCGAGTGCCGAACCGATTCGATCTCTTGGAGGCCTTCCCGGCCCTCGGCCTCGAGAATCCTCCTGCTCTGCTGGCCCAACACGACCGCGTTAACAATCTCGAGTTCGAGGTCACGATCTCCCAGTTGACCGCCGAGCATCAAACCCATTGCCAGTACGTCTACATTAGTGTACCGCCCGCACCTGTGCCTCTCTCAACTCCCAACAAGAGGCGCCCTCAAGTTAACGTGGTCCATCATCTCATTCGCTCTTGCCTGGCACTAGACTTCGGCAGAAGCTCGTCGGCTTGTTCTTCCAATGTGACACGCTGCGGCCTCACTTGCGAGCGTGGCTCCACAGCTTGCTCTCGAACAACAAGGGCTGGATTCGCAACGTACGCTCCTTCTCCCTCGCCGCTGCAGCCGTAATCGCCTCTCACTAACGATGAGTGTACTTTGTCGACGATGCGCAATCTCGCGTAGGTTCTGCCCCCGGGTCTCTCGGACTCATCGTCGCTCATCAATATTTACTTTGCGCTGCTGGCGCATATGGAGAGCTACCTCACGACGCTCGATCCCGCCGCCTCGTTCCCGATCGAGTACTTCCACGTGTCGGGCTCGATCTTCCCACTCTTCGACTTTCCTCTTCTCGGCGGCACCGCCAAGTACGCTCCTCCTCGCCACTTGCGTTGCATTATCGAGTGTACTTCACGTTACTGAATGGCTCCTGATCTCGATTTTTCTGATGTTGCAATAGTCATACGTTTCAGAATTATCCCTTGCCTACCAATCATCAGGAGCTTGGTATGTGTTCGTCCCTGGAGTTTTATTGACTCGCTATCCAGTTGTATTGTATTTTGGTGTCGCGTGTGAGTATATATTGATCGATCTCCTTCGTTGCGTTGCTTTTCGACAGACAAAGGACAGGAATATACTCACTGCCACGTGGTCTTCCATGAGCTACTGCTGCTTCACACGCTCCAGATCTGCGCCGCATTCCGCGCCGCAGCCATTCAATCTCAAGGCCGCTCGCAAGCCGTGGCGAATCTCATCGAGTTCGAGCGGAATAGTAGCCAGCGAGCGTTCGGTCGAGACTTATCTCGCGACATGGTTTCGGATCTCGAGCGTGCGCTCCGTCGATGCGCATGGAACCGAGTCACGCTGTTTTGCAAGGTACACGCTGCTGCGATACCGCACCTATACACGCCAGTCGTTCCAATCGATAGTCATCATATTGATTCGTATCTCTCTCTCTCTCTCTCGATCTTTTGTTGTTTTGGTGGATTTATTCGATTCTATTCTATTGTATTTGCTTGCGGTATTTTGATAGACCAAGCAAGAGAGCATGTGGAACCTTGTCGAGTACGTGGCCTTGCAGGGTCTTTTTGAATGTGTGATGTGGGGATGATGATGATGGTCGCTCACTCGAAGCTACCTTCAATAGCTTCTCGCTCAAGCTGCTACTGCATGTATCGGCGCAACCGGAGCGCTCGTTCTTCCGCTATATCCCCGAGTTTTATGTGGAAGCGACCACCGATGCGTTCCATGCATTGCGCCGCGGAGATCCCCAATTTAACGTGACCACCGATCGTACGTTAGAATAGCTAAACGAGAGACTATTCGATTGCCAGAGAGAGAGAGAGAGAGAGAGAGAGAGAGAGAGAGAGAGAACATACTAATTTGCTCCTGATAACAGCATCACGAGAGGCGGGCCTTAGTCGAATGATTGACTTCCTGGTTCTTCACGTGTATGACGATCGCGCCATTAATCCAGGTGCGTCTCGTACTTTTCGCGACATCAAAAGATGCTAGAACATCAGAAAGTAATGCGTTTGCCGTGGTGCATACTGCAGATATTCGAGAGCAATTGCTGCAGTCGTTGTCGTTGCTGTTGCAATATCCCGAGTATATTCCTCACTTTGAACGCAACACCACTGCGCGCGAGCGCATGATTCCGAACCTCCTGCTGGACTTTGGCAATCGATCGTGCGTTCCGATTCTGACGATGCTGCTGCGGCACTGGAAGGGCCGCGACTTTTGCAACGTCATTACGCCCAAGTTCGCGGCCATCGGCTCGCAGCTCTATCGCGACATCTTCCGCGAGACGCTCATGTCTAGTCGTACGTCGTTCGATTCATTCTGCTTCTCCATACGTGCATCACACTGATGAATATTCTACCCAACGTGCGTGTGTGCACGCGTGACGTATTCTTGTTGCTCCGATTCATCGGCGTAGCGGCTGTCGCGGACAAGTTCTTCAACGGCCTCTTTAACAATATCAACCTGACGTTCTCCGAGTTTGGCGTGGTGATGAAAGAGGTACCGTACTCGCTTGCTTGAATCTATCTACGGGAGTAAATAGGAGTTTATACTCACTCGGCCGTGGTAATAACATTGCTTGCGCTGGCTGATACACAGTTTCATAAGCTAGCTGGATCTCGTAGAATGCAAGTGCCGAACGAAACCATGCAACAACACTCGGTACGCCCACAGATAAATCGCGTTTGTAGGAGGCTCGTGGTGTTTCTTACACGATGTGGCTGCATACATCCACACCACAGAAACGATCGCAAATCATGTTCGACGTCTCTCGATCGCTGCTACAGGTTCGTTAGTGTTCTGTTGTTGTTTGATATCTGCACTCGAGAGCGCTCTTTAACTCGCTGTGATGTCATTTATCTCGAACGAATAGATGCTTGAGGTCGTGGCGATGGAGGCACCATGGTCGATCCTGGGCAACGAGGTACACAGGCTCTCGGCTTTTATCGTGGAGTGATCGCTTACACCCAAGGTTGATTGAACCTACCCTAACTGGTTGGCGTGTAGATGAACTTGAGCCGACTCGTAGAGATCTTGGTGCAGGTCGTGGTGCGCACACTCGACAGCAACCAGCTGTACACGGCCGCACCGGCAGCCGCTGGCAACCCATACCTCAACTCTGGTATGCACACGTTGCGCGCGATTCGCGCTTGGCTCGTTATTCGCATCGTGCGCCATCTAACCAAGCGGTACGTGTGTTGCTTCGATAGCTTTGACGGTGATCAAGCCAATCTTCTTGTTGGCTCCAGTCGCTGGCATCCTGGTGCACTTCCACCAAGCCGAGCGCAACAAAGCGCACGAGACGCAGAGCGAATCGGCCGACTTGGTTCTCGAGCGAGCGCTCGTGGCAGTCGATCCAGGCTTCGAGCTCTCGTATTTTGAGAGGCTGCTTGCACTCAACTGGTCGTCCAGTACGTTCTTCTATCGACACAGCCAGTGTGAGTGACCAGCGAGTGAGCGATGTTACGAGATATTCATGGTCGCTTGCTTTGATGCTTCCTGCCACACAGTTGGCAAGGATAATGCTGAAAAGGTGTCGCAAGACACGAGCAAGCTCGCGGTGGCGATCGAGGCGCTCGCCAAGGTCGCAGAGCAACGCAAGCAACACCAAAGCACGTCGAGCGGCGCCGAGAAGGAAGCAGCGGCGATAGACGAGGATAACCTGTGCACCATCTGCTACACGTTCCCGATCGACCGCATCTTTGCGCCGTGCCGACATCTCTCGTGTCACATGTACGTCGGTCAGTCAGTCAGTCAGTCAGCGAGCGCGTATTTGAGCAAAGGTCTCGAAGGATGTATTGTTTACAGTGTTCCGTTGGTGTTGGCGTTGGTGTAGCTGTATCACGCGCCACTTGCTCAACAGCAAGCGATGCTTCTTTTGTAACGCCGAGGTCGAGCGTGTCGATCCAATCTCGCCACAGGCGTCGCCCTCGTCTTCCGCAACGCCGAACGCCGAGAAGGCTTCTAGCGAGAGCAGTGCCGACGACGCCGTGCCGATGAGCGAGGAGCTGCCGTCGAGCGAGCTGGAAGGTGGTGACGTCGCACCGATGGCTGAAGAGACCTCAGCTTCGAGCGAGAGCGTAGCAGACAACGCCACACCGATGACTGAAGAGTAGTAGAGAGAGATGATACGCGGAGAGAGAGAGAGAGAGAAGCATAGTAGTAGTGGTAATGGTATCGCGGCGGCGTATGGTACACAAACCAACGCGAGCATACGACTCTGATAGCCGAAGATGCTCGCGTTGCAAACAAAATATTTGTACATGGTATTGGCAATACACACGCAGCTGATAGTCGAATGCAAACCGAGAGGAGGATAGACAGAGAGAATGGATAGATAGAGCTAATTGATGTTGATGCTGTTGAGAGAGCACGCGATAGAGAGAGCGGCTTAGACCTCATCTTCGCGCAACAGCATGTTGGGGATGCCATTCAGGATTGGGAACACTCGACCGGATTCAGGGCAAACCAACTCACCCTCAATCACATCGATCTAGATGATGACGAGATCGAGGAGTATGAGACGAGTATGAGACGAGTGCTCTGCTCTCAGGTTCGTTCGTTCGTTCGTTCGCGTGTACGTACGTTCATGAGCGCATGGTAGAGCTTCTGCAGAAAGTCGGTGTTGCTCGCTGCATCCTCAGGCAAAGCCTCCGGCAACTCGGAATAGCCCAGCTGCATAGTTTGGAGGTCAGGGACGGTGGTGCGGCGAGCCAGCGGGCCGGATAGATAGGTCGCCGCCATACCTGCACGGCAGCAGCACGAAGGGCGTCGTACTCGATACGCGCGAGGCTCCCGACCGCGAGCTCCTCATCGAACTCATTCTCCAGCACCTCGACCTTCCTCACATTGACGATCGCGAGTGGGAATCGGGTCGTGATACCCTTGACGTTGCTCGCCAGCATGTTATGCAGCAGAAGCTTCATGGTTGCGAGATGCGACAGCGACGCAGCGACGAGGAGAAGAGCCTCGTCATCAAAGCAAACGCCTATGGAACTCCTGAGACACAGCGAGCTTAAACAGTAGAGCTTCGCAGAGAGCTCGAGCTCAAATTGGGTGCGGAGCTATCGAGCCTTGTGAGCTTACATGCTCAGGAAATCGCTATCGTTCAAGCTCGTAAATCCTCAAGGTCAAGGAGAGCTTTGCTTTATGTTACCGTTGCGTGCTCCCGCTCTTGGTGCTCGCTCTCGTTGCGCCAGTGTCGTTCTATCCGCAGCTGCAGCGCACCTCGCTATCGATATGTCGTCGTCATCATCGTCATCGTCGTCGTCGTCTTCGTCGTCATCGTCTTCTTCACCGGCGGTCGGTGAGAAGCGAAGGATCGACGACGAGAGCAGCGAGTCGCCGCTCAAGAAGGCTCGCTCGGAGGGCGGTGATGCCGGCCAGCGTCTGACGCTCGAGGTCACGTGCCAAGAGGCCAAGCGCACGTTCGAGGTCGATGCCAACACCACGTACGAGGTGCTGGCGAACTCCATCATTGATAGCGTCGGCTACCGACACGAGTATCCGCACTCGTTCCACCTCGACAACGTGGCCTTCTCGTCGGCTGCGGTCTATTGTACGTCGCCCACGCCGCTCCACATCGCCTGCCACCAAATCACAACCACAACAACAGAACAACAACAACATCAACAGCGTGCGTGTGCGTCGGTCTGTTGCTGATTCGTTGATTGGTTGATTCGTTGATTGATTCGCAGCAACTGCGACGAACAAGAAACCTACGGTCGCAGATGTCACGCTCAAGAACACCAACCTCACGGTGGTACGTACATCGAGCTTGTGCAGCGTGGCGGCAGCCGATCGACCTCAAGCTCACCCACCGCCTTGTTGATTGCTGCCATATGTAGGGCCGAGAGATCATGCTGCTGTACGATTACGCAAATCCTCTCGAGTTCTTGATCAAGGTCACCAAGGTATGATGCAAGCGCGTATGTGCGGTGTGCCGTGTGCTTCATACGACTTCGGCGAGACTGACTCGTTCCGATGTAGGAGGAGGAGAGTACCGATGGATCGATTGGTTGCAAGCTGATACATTCGGATGGTGGCTTGCCAGACCAGCCCGAGGAGGAGGAAGAGGAGGATATCAGCGACGACGAGGAGGAAGAGGAGGAAGAAGAGGAGGCCTATGAGGAGGAGGAAGAGGCCGATGATGACGACGATGACGATGATGATGACGATGACGATGAGTAAGCACCATCGATGGTGAGTGGTTGGTGCCGTGGAGTGCAGAGTGAGATCGTAGTGCCCAATCGATGTAGCGCGAGAGCTCCCGCGCGCGCTCGCTCTTGCCTTGTCTTGTCTTGTCTTATCTATCTACCCTATCTACCTCAATCAACTGTGAGTTATCGAACGCATATATCCTGTGATGTTTCTGCCCCACCTTGCGCCAAGCGCAAGTTGACAACTTCCTCTTCGAAGAGCAAGAAGAAAGCGAGCGAGCGACCGAGTGGTGTTGGTTGAGGCAGCGAGCAGAGGAGGGGACATTCGGCGGCGGGAGAGTACCCCGGAAGAAAACTACATAGGCAAGTGACTAAGCCCACGAGTTGGTTTCGCGCGTGGAAAATGGTCGGTTTCCGCCGCAGCGGCGACGAGCAGCGCGAGAGGAGGCAGCACAGAGAGCGCCACGCAGCCTCTACCGCACGGTAGGCCGCTCCTCTGGCTGCCTGCCTCTCCTCCTTCCTGCTCTGCTCTGCGTAGTCTCTGTGGCCTCGGGCGCTCTCCTTCTCTTTTGCTCCTTCTCTCTCCCCGCCTCCTCTCGCCCGAGCGCCGCTCCCTTGCTCTCGCGAGACCCCCCGCTCCCACCTCCATCCCTTGCCGCACTCGTAGCACCCGCCCGCGTGCCTCCTAGACCCGTCGTTGCGTTGTTCTTCGCTTCGTCGTGTCTTTGAGTCTTGCCTGCCTCGGGAGCTTGACTGCGTGTCTGGTGGTGTTGTTCGCGTCGTGCCAGTCGCGCGTGTTGGGTTGTGTGTGTGTGCGTGTGAGCCTCAGGTCTCTCTCGCTGCGCAAGCCAGCTCGTCCGTCGCAGCACCTCGTTCGGGTCGTGTGTGTGTGTAGTGCGTGCGTGCGTGTGTGTATCGCCAGCAGTTCTCGCCTCGAGAGCCTCTGTGGTCCACATACCAGCGTCGTTCCACTCTCGCCCACCATCGCCTTCTCTCACAAGAAGATGGCTCTTCGTGCCTCCTTGTCTTCGCTCGCCGGCCTCGCCGTACTCTTGGCCCTCGTGGCCTCGGTGTGCGTCGCCGAGCAGCTGCACGCCGGTGTCCTCGTCACGAGCTCCGACGTTCAGTGGGCTCACTTGAGCGGCGTCGACACCGTCACCATCAAGGGTGTCGGCTTCCGCACCTACGGTACCGCTACGTGCGACTGGGACGGTCGCTGGCAGTCGACCGTCGCGTACATTGCCGACGACAACACCATCGTGTGCGAGTCGCCCGTCATCGACAAGAACTCGGTGCCGTCGCTGCCGCTCGTTGCGCCGCTCTCCGTGTACTTTGATGGAGATCTTGATACGCTCACGTCGGTTGCGCCTACTTTTACCTTTGGTACGTTGTCGAGCACACGAATAAGAGAGAGAGAGAGAGAGAGAGAGCTAAATAGCTGATATAATAACCTTGTCGTTACGCTCAGGTCCCACGCTGCGCAACGTTGCGCCGGTCCGCGGAAGGGTTGCTGGAGGCGAGTTGTTCGTCGCTGAGGGTCAAGTACGTTACTTTCGTCGTACCGGATTCTTGATAGTGCCACGATCCACGATACACACACAAGATGCTTTTTCTCATTCAACGGCCTGTCGATTGGATTGTAGGGTTGGTCGGACTTTTTGAGTGCCCAAGTATTTTTCGACGGTGTCGCCTGCCCGCCTTACATTGACCAGTACGGTCAGCGAGCGGTACGAACCAACAGAGCGTTGCGCCGCGCCCAGGGAGCTCGGTTTTATGTTCGCGTTGAGCTCACACTACTCCAACCCTGCAGGACTATTTGGACGGTGATGGCATGATCCAATGCCAAGTTCCTGCGGGATACTTCAATCAAGATGCCGACATCTCGATCGTCTTCGAGGGCAACCCTGCTTGGACCCTGCGAAGTGCTCAAACTTATCACTACGGTTCGTACCTACCCCTTGCTCTACGTGCTTTGCATACCCACAAAACCTAACTCATTAACTAACTCACTCTCCTTTGTTGACGTAGGCCCTGTCTTGACTGGAATCTTCCCTTCGTGCGGCGCGCTGCAAGGCGGAACCACGGTCACGATCTTTGGCCAGGGTCTTGAGGATGCTACCATCTCGGACAATGCTACGCCGCTTTCGGGTCCCACTGTCGAGCTGCTCGTTCCGACTTCTCTCGGCACTACGCGCTACTTTGGCCTTAACCCCGTCGTTAGCCCCATTGACCGAACGTATGTCTTTCACTCATTATTTGATCGCTGGCATGATGGCACGATTTTAACCAATCGACGACCCACACACAGTATTACGTTCACCACCCCGAGCCTCGGTACCGATTTGACGTTCGGTATCCAAGCCACGGTGCAGGTGTTCTGGAAGCAGGTTCAAAGCCGAGCTGGTGTCGTGAAGCCCTTCACGTACGGAGCTTCGGTCGATCCCACCAAGCTGAACCCGACGCATCTGTCGCTCGGCGGTGGTCAGCTCATCAGCATCACTGGCTGCGGCTTGTCGCAATTCAACTCATCGCAGCTGGCGGTCTCGTTCGGATCGACTGCGATTTGCAACCGCGGTGCCGGTCCTGGCAGCTCCAACGACACGCTGTTCGTCGTGCCGAACGGCGACGGTACCGATACGCTCTACTGCACGCAGCTGGCGATCGGCTGCACGGCACCCGGAAGCTCGTACCCGGTCACGGTGACGATCAACACGCTGCCGTCGCCGATTCCGATCGGCACGACCATCACGCTGCCCTCCTCGGGCACCATGAACATCACCGTCGGTCCGGTGGTCGACCTCACGACCGTCCACCCGACGCGAGGCCCTCGCCTCGGCGGTACGGTCGTTGCCGTCGGTGGTTCGGGCTTCACCGACTCGCAAGGCACGCCGCTGCCGGTAGTCGTGACGCTCTCGACCGTCGGCTCGTCGTCGAGCACCTTTGCCACCGTGAACGGCGTCGTCGTGAGCGACACGCAGTTCGAGTACACGATGCCGCCCGGCTTGTTCGGCCTCGATGTGCAGGCGTCGTACTTGTTCGGAACCGGAGACGCCAACTGCGTCGGCGGTACGACGGCGCGCGCCAGCTTCCACTACGGACCCGTGTGCTCGTTGGTTGCGCCACAGTACGGCCGCGTGGTCGGTGGCGACCGCGTCACCATCACCGGCGCCGGCTTCCTCGAGGACGGCACGCTGCCGAGCGACATTGACGTGCGCTTCTGCATTCGCCGTCTCGGTTACGGCCTCTACAACTGCTCGGCCGAGCCGCATCCGCGCGGTGACTTCGTCGTCACCGACTCGACGCTCACGGTCTCGACCCCGAACTGGCGCCAGAACGTCGCGACGCTCGTCGGTGGCAACCGTCTCTTTGGAGACAAGGCCGACGTCTACATCTATTTCCGTGCGCCGGGCAGCAACACCGGCAACTACGGCCCGGACTTTAACGAGGCGCTCCTGGCGCCGGGTCTTCAGAAGGCCATCATCCAGTGCTCGTCGGGTTCGCCCTACACCTTTGGCCCCAAGGTCACGAACTTGACGCCTAACAAGGCGCAGAGCAGCAACCTGCCGGCGACCACCGTCGTGGCCTCGGGCCCGGGATTCAACGATGCGGTCTACAATGCGCACACGCCTCTCGTGGCCTTTGGAAGCCAGCTCGGTCTCAACACGGCGATCGTCGCCGATGCCACCAGGGACATTCAGACCAGCACGATCGGTGGTCCGACGGCGCCGTCCAACACGCTGCCGACCGTCACCGTGACGTTCAACACGTGCAACCAGACCACCAGCACCACGTCGGTCACCTGGGGCCCAACGATCACGGCTATCACGTGCACCACCTGCGACGTCGCTGGAAATGTGCTCTACGGTCTCGATCCCGCCGGTGGACAGCCCATCACGATCCAAGGCACGCGTTTCGACGACTTCCTCGTCGGTGCCACCTTCCAAGCCACGTGCCTCATCAAGAACACGCAAGTGCCCGCGACGTTCGTCAGCTCCACGGCGCTCACGTGCAACACGCCCGCCTTGCCGTGGAGCTCACGCGCCAACGTCGCTGTGCTCTTTGGCTACATCCCCGGCGACAAGGTTCAGCCGTTCAACTGGCGCAACGCCGTCGCGTCCCCCATTCAGCTCGCGTACGACATAAGCATCTTGGCTGGTTCGACCACGCCGAACTTTGGTCACACGTCGGGTGGCACGCCGGTGCAACTCACCGTGTTCGGTATCGGAACCTGGAGCACGCCGAACGTCATCTTTGGCAGCTATGCCTCTCCGGCCACCTTTGCAGGCCCTAACGTCATCGTCGCCCCGACGCCGCTCGACCGTGGTGACTTTAACACCGACGTCAAGGTGTACGTGCAAGTCGGCCCGACCTACTTTACGCAGTCGCCCGACACCTTCCACTACGGTCCCGTGTGCACCGACGTCGTGCCGAACAACTGCCCCACCACCGGCTGCCCAAGCACGGCGTACCTCTCTGGCAGCGGTTTCCAGGACTGCAACCCGGCGAGCACCGATGATCGCAGCTGCCGTGCTCGATTCTTCCAGATCGAGTACGTGAACGCCGATGGCTCGATCTCGGTCGTCGCGCCCGTGAACGCCGACGTCACCACCGGTCAGAATACCGACACCAAGTTGTACTACGTGGCCCCGGCTGTCACCAACTGCAACTACGAGCCCAAGGTTCAGATCCGCTTCCTCGACGCCGCGATCGCGACCAACAACAGCAACCAGAACGTCGTGCAGTGCAAGGCTAGCGGCCGACCGTACTTCTTCCACTACGGCCCGTTGTTCGTCGCCTCGAACTCGGCGCACCACGACGCCTCGACCGGCTACGAGTATGGCTGGATCGGCGACACGGTCACCTTCACGGTCACCAACCTGAATGACTCGCACATTGGCGTTCCGCTCCAGTGTGCCTTCCGTAACGAGTCCAATCAAGTGAGCTTCACGACCGCCACTGTCACGTCGGCTAACACCGTCACGTGCCCGATCGGTGACGGCAACTGGAACTCGTTGGCGTCGGTGTCGCTCGAGTACGCCGTGCCGTGCGAGATTGCCGTCGGCCACGTGCACTACGGCCCGGTGTTGCGCTCGATCGCTCCTACCTTTGGAAGGGTCGCTGGAGGAACGCCGGTCACCATCTCGGGCTTCGGCTTCACGTGCTGTGGCATCTTCTCGATCAACGCCCTGTTCCCGGGAGCCACTAACCCCGTCTCTTTCACCGAGACGCAGTTGACCACCACCGTGCCAGTCAATCAAAAGATCGATCTCTTGCTCAACAACATTGGTGCCTCGTTCAAGAGCGCCAACTTCCCGATCACGGTCGGCAACACGTTCTCACTCTACTCGACCGAGACCAAGACCTCGCTCACGTACTACTACGGCCCCGTGGTGAGCTCCATCTTCCCCGGCCAAGTGCAGCTCTCAGGTCGCGATCAAATCGTCACCATCACCGGATCGGGCTTTGCTGATCCGTACTTTACCGACGCCTTCTGCGACTACATTGCGACCGATGGCTCGTACCAGCTCCTCGGCTCGGTCAAGCTGTTGCCCAACGAGAAGTCCGACACGCAGCTGCTGTGCCGCGTGCTCGAGTTCTCGCACTCGTGCCTCGCTGTCGACCACATCTCACCGCGCTGGCGCCGCTTCGGCGATGAGGCCGACCCGCTTCGCCCCGAGCAGGGCCGTTTCTACTGGAAGACCGTTGCGCCGCCCGCGGCCACCTTCCCGGTCGCCACGAGCACCGACGGTGGAAGCGCCCAGCGAGACCTGCCGTTCCGCTTGAACTTTGGCTTCTCGATCCTCGCCGTCTCGGGCTCGCTCAATGTCCCGACCACCGGCGGCTCGATCCTCACGGTCACCACCACCAACTTGCGTGACTACTACTCGAACACCTCGACGCTCGACTTTGGACCTGGTCAGGCCGTGTGCGTGTGGGGTAACTACCGCTCGCCCATCACGACCTTCGTTCCCAGCCAAGACGGTGTCACTTCCACGGTCTTCAACTGCACGGTACCGGCGGCGCCGCTCGGTTACTCGGCACCGCTCACCGTCATCGTGAACCCGAACGAGAACGCCGATACGACGGTCGTCGGCGGCTTCGAGTGGCTGCCGCAGGCTAGCAGCTTGAGCCGTAGCTTTGGACTCTCCACCGGTGGCGACGTCGTCATCGTTCGCGGTTCGGGCTTCTCCAACTACGACACGGTCACGTGCTACTTTGGTGGCGTTCAGGCCGTGCGAAGCGACATCACCAACGACTTCTCGGTGCTCTGCGTCACGCCGTACACGCAACCCGGCCAAGTCGCCGTGAAGCTTCAGTTCTGCAAGGCCGGCAACTGCCAGCAGCTTCAATCGCTCGATGCCGTCACCGTCCCATCGCCCTTCACCTTCATCGGAATCAACTCCATCTACCCGAGCGCCGGCAGCATCTGCGGCAACACGCCCGTGCAGATCAATGGCTACGGCTTCTCGTACTTTGATTCGGTGCAGTGCGTCTTTGGAGATCTCAAGACCCCTGGCGTCATCGCTTCCGACTCGACGGTCGAGTGCAAGACCGCTGACGTCTCGGCCCTCTACACGGTCGACGAGCGAGCTGCCTTCTGTGTCGTCACGAGCATCATTGGAACGCGTGCCGGTGAGAGCCACGTCGTCTCGTCGAGCGCCTCGTTCGAGTACGGCTTCCCGCAAGTCACGAGCGTCTCGCCCGCAACCGGAGACATTGACAACTTGCCGACTCTCTTGACGATTCGCGGTTTGTTCTTCAACGGTGGCAAGGTCATCGACACGTACACTGTACGCCATCTCTCTCTCTCTCTCTCTCTCTCTCTCTCTCGTTTCAACTTCTAACAAACTCTCACTTCCACTTGACACAGTGCAAGTTTGGCAACATTCATTCGCAAGCCATCTTGGTCCCGACCGAGGATGACGACGATCAAGCTACCATCCTTTGCTACACGCCTCCAGGCAACCAACTTACCATCGGCTCGTACCCGGTCGAGGTGCAGTTTTCGTGCTTGTACAACAACAACTTTACGCACAACCGTGTGCCGTTCCAAGTCACTCGTACGAAAAGATTCGATTTCGCCTCATTCCTTGTTCTACTCGGTTACTGATACTTGTCTCTCTCTCTCTCTCTCTCTCACTCATAGAAACGCCCGCTGTCTCGACCTTCAGCCCTGCTAGCTCGTACGAGCTCGGTGGCGTCGACGTCGTCGTGACCGGAAACAACTTTAACGGCGGCACGTTGTACCTCTGCAAGTTTGGCGACACTATCGTCTCGGGACGATTCAACAATGGCGCCCTGACACCGATTCCGATCCCCGCTCCTCTTCCGGTCGACCAATACGTCGATTACTTTGAGGGCCTGCTTCCCGACGACGATCTGAAGCGCTCGGTCGGTCGTCGATCGGTCCTCGGCACCGGTGACACCATCACCTGCCGTGCTCCTTACCACCCTGTCGACACCAACACCTTTGTCGATCTGTCGATCAGCATCGACGGCGGCCAAACCTGGGCCTACGCTCGAGATCGCTTCTTGTACGAGAACATCCTCGGTATCTCGCAGCAGTACTGCAATCGATTCGTCGTCGAGGAGGACGTCCAAGCCGTATCGGCGAACAGCGCTTCGAGCTTCGCCGTTCCGATGGCCTTGATCGCTGCCCTCATGTTCATGCTGCTGGCTTAAGGCCCTGGCCCGTACACCACACGCACCCTCAACACACACTCACGCACCCACGAAACTACTACTCGTACCCTTGCCCTATTTCTCTTCCCATTCCATCCTCTGTCTCTCTCTCTCTCTCTCTCTTGTTGCTATCGTCTGTCTTTTTGCTCTCGAGCGTGCTTCAAGCACCAACGCGAAAGCTCGTGCTCCCTCTCTCTCTCTCTCTCTCTCTCTCTCTCTCCTGTCTCCGTCTCCAGTGCTACTCTTTTCTCTCCTTTCGGTCGCAACTCCTATCCTCGCTGCTGAACCTGACCGTTCGAATCGATGGATGTCGTGTAAGGAAGCCCTTCAAGAAGACCATTGTTGTATTCCTCTGCATTGTTCTCGACTGAGAATAATAATCAATATTTGCCGAATCTTCCAGCAATCACCTCGCTCCAGTGTTGTGGTCGTCTACTTCTCGAGAGATGCAGTGCATGTCAACTAACCAACCGCATGATGGCTCTCAAGTGCCATGGCGCGTTCGACTTGCGCCACAATTTCGCGATACTTGTGATAGATCTCGTTTGGATTATCCACATGCTACACAGCGACAAGCCAGCCAGTCAGTCGATGGTAGTCGATCGCGCAACGGCGAGAGATTGATGGCACCCTACCAACCAATGCCCGGCCTCGACCTCCAACAATCGCGTGCGATGCGTCGAGTGTGTGACTTGCTGCAGGCGTTCCAGTGCTTGTGGCGTCCTGGTGATAGTGGGCCGAGAGTGTCAGAGGGCGTGCAAGTACACCAGTGCCAAGTGGACCACCACAGTACCATCGTGCACTCCGAGTGCCTCGAAAGAAGTCGATCACTGCGCCCGGTGGAGGGTTTGCGAGAAGCTCCCAAGCATCCATCTGTGCATACGATTCAAACATCTAGAGAGGCTCCGAGTACATTAGCATGAGAGTGAGAGCGTTCGTCGTGAGCGACACATGGAACCGATGGCGAACCTCCTCGATCGTATCGATGTTGAATAGCCATGTCACTCCATCTGGTGTGGATCTGCGAGCGAGCGGTTCGTACGCAAATGCATCGGTGCGAGAAGAGGATCAGCTCAATGCGACCTCAACTCGCGACAGCAACGTGTCTGGCCAGCAGCAGCAGCAGCAGCATCATCAGCATCGGCAATGCCGCTTCCATACCGCACGTTGGTCGCAAGCCACTCTGCGAGACCCTGCTCGATCGAGCACGGTGGTTCTTGGAGCTTGCGTATGAGTTCCAACCTCGAACTCACTGGCATCGGCACTTGCTTCAAGAGTGTGAGCATCTCGATCACCGAATGTGCTCCGAACGAACCCGGAGCAGCGACGTCCATCTTGCCAATGTTCGTGTCCAAGAGCAACAGCTACTCTCGCTCGGTAGCGCATCAGTCTCGACTCAGCGGTGGAGTGTTGCGTGTCGACGTACTCGAGAGGCTCGCTGCGATGGTGGCGATGAAGGCTGGCACTGCTGGGCGTAGTGCAGTGCGACCTTGCCTGCGTACGAGTGGGCTGAGATGACCTGTGGATGCAGGTCGAGCTCGACGAACAGCTCGCGAAGGTCCTCTGCACACGCGCCGATCGTATGTGGTGGATGGAACGGCTGCTATATCGATCGATCATCGGGCTCGGTGAGACCCTCGCGTTGCAACGCGCTCAGTGAGCGAGTGTGTGGCATCGCATCGGCATACCAGCAACGACGAGGCTCCATGGTTGCGAAGATCGACCAGCAGGAAGCGCCACAATGGCAGCGCCTCAGCGAGCCGTTGTGCGATCGGCATCCACGACTTGCTGTTGCCCATGATGCCATGAAGGAATACCATCACTCGACGTCGGTGTTGTTCTAGTATACCCGAGCCCAGAGCCGCGATATCAGTCGACATTGAGCGAGACACACGGCGCTGAGGCGATCGTGCTCGAGTGCTCGAGACCTGGATGCTGTGGCTGCACCTCCCCTCGACGAGATATCCATGTGTGAGCAAGAACAGCTCGTGTTGATCGACGTGGCTCTTGAGAAGATGACTCGGTCTCAGTGGTATCCGCGGTCGCTGCTGCGTCGCTGTGAACCATGGTCGCGATACCACGACCAGCGAGAACCGACCGACATGGCGCTCGATAGCGAGCAACTGCGAGCGATCTGATACCACGCAGCATACTCTATGGAATGTGGAGATAGCCTCGCTACAAGATTGGATATCTAACGGCACCGCAGGCGCAGTCGTGTATTGAGTGAGGAAGTGCCGCGTGTCGCTGAGCGAGTGCGGGAGCGTGCGCGCGTACCTGCCAAGAAGCGACTGACTGCTCGGCTGCCTGTTCTGCAGCAGCAGCGGCATTCCCATCATCGCCTCGCTGCCTCACGCTCGCTCTTACAATGCCAACCATCACGTTGGCAGTTTCGACCTGGGAGTCATGCCCGTTGTCGTATGTCTTCCACACGGTCACGACCAACAGTTTCGCCGGTGGCAGCTTTCTCTCGATGGCGTACGAGTCAGCAGCGGCGTACGATGCTCGAGCAGGACATCACCTCGCCAACAGGTGGGGAGGTGTGGATCACATGGCCGACCATGATCGACCCTCGGATGATCCCGAGGTGGCACTTCTGCGCCAGAAGATCATCGATGGAAAGCCCGCGGACTCTCACACGATCAAAGTGGCATTCGTTGGACGATACCAAGTGCGTTGCGCGTCGATGCTCACGGCAACGCGTGTGTGTGTGCGCGCAAGAGAGAGAGCGCCTTCTGACCATGTGAGCTCGATCACAGGTGGTCAAGTTGACTGCGTTCGTTGATTGCGGCAAGACGTACAAGTACAGGTCGAAGACGTTGTACTTCAACGAGTCGGGCGCTCTCGAGAAGCGCGAACCCAACTCCTCGGGCAGTATCCTCAAGGGCCACGAGAGCTTCTCGACCTCGGGACCATCGACGTTCGAGATCGAGGTGCCCGCAGGCTACCACATTGATCAGTTTGCGATGTTGCCAACTGAGATCTGGGCAGTGATTGCCGAGACAGCTCGCCGCAAGTGCGACGAGATCTTTGCGTCTCGCCGAGCCAGTGGCGCGCCACCGACTTTGTAGGCGATACGATACATTCGTTGTTCGCTACACTCGCTCGCTTAAACCATTACTCACTCACTCGCCCTCTCTCACCCTCTCTCACTCACTCACTCACTCGTACTGTAACTCCCAATAAAATAGACTGGCGATAAAGGCCTTTGCAGGCAGGGTCAGAAGCAGGCAGTAGTACGCGTTGGCTCTTGAGAGAATTGGCGTGTTTTCCGCTGAAACGTACAACTATCAGCGGCGGAGGCACAAGCGCAATCTCCTCCCTCCCTCTCTCTATCCAGGCAGCATCAGCGTGGTCGGTTGCCTCGGTCTCTCTCTCATCATTGCTTGGCTGCTCCACCCTACCAACACCTCATTCTCCTCCTGCGCACCATTCTCTCCCTCCCCTCTCTCGGGTAACCCGCAGTCGCTCTTACAATGCCAACCATCACGTTGGCAGTTTCGACCTGGGAGTCATGCCCGTTGTCGTATGTCTTCCACACGGTCACGACCAACAGTTTCGCCGGTGGCAGCTTTCTCTCGATGGCGTACGAGTCAGCAGCGGCGTACGATGCTCGAGCAGGACATCACCTCGCCAACAGGTGGGGAGGTGTGGATCACATGGCCGACCATGATCGACCCTCGGATGATCCCGAGGTGGCACTTCTGCGCCAGAAGATCATCGATGGAAAGCCCGCGGACTCTCACACGATCAAAGTGGCATTCGTTGGACGATACCAAGTGCGTTGCGCGTCGATGCTCACGGCAACGCGTGTGTGTGTGCGCGCAAGAGAGAGAGCGCCTTCTGACCATGTGAGCTCGATCACAGGTGGTCAAGTTGACTGCGTTCGTTGATTGCGGCAAGACGTACAAGTACAGGTCGAAGACGTTGTACTTCAACGAGTCGGGCGCTCTCGAGAAGCGCGAACCCAACTCCTCGGGCAGTATCCTCAAGGGCCACGAGAGCTTCTCGACCTCGGGACCATCGACGTTCGAGATCGAGGTGCCCGCAGGCTACCACATTGATCAGTTTGCGATGTTGCCAACTGAGATCTGGGCAGTGATTGCCGAGACAGCTCGCCGCAAGTGCGACGAGATCTTTGCGTCTCGCCGAGCCAGTGGCGCGCCACCGACTTGGTGAGACGAGAGATATGACTCATCATGGCAGCGGTTAGTTAGTTAGTTGGTTGGTTGGTTGCGTGCTGGCCTTTGCGCGTGCGGACGTATGTAAAAGGTTCACTGTATTGGTTGCTTACGCGAGGAGGACGAAGAGCGAGGAGGGCTTGCTTACCAAGTGTGCGGCTTCGGCAAACCGTTAGTGACGACATACGCCGTGGCACCGATGAGAGTAGCCAGCACACCTCCAACGATCGGGAGGTTGGTCTTGGTGTAGTAGATGAGAGCAGCAACCTCACCGATCGAGTCGATCTTGTAGGCAGCGCGCCAGATTCCTCCGTGGAAGGCGCCCGAGGCGAAGAGGTCGAGCGGATGCGAGAGGTCGGCGCGGGCGACCGACTTGGGGTTGAAGGCGTCGTTCAAGAGCAGCGCACCCATGACGGCGTTGGAGGTCTCTTGGTACATGATCTCCATGGGCTTGAAGTGGTGCATGCCTCCGTAGGCGGCGGCGAACTGCTTGTTGTGCACGACCGAGTGGGTGGCGGTCGAGGGCGCAATGTTGGTCGAGACGGCGATGCCGTCGGCGCGAGCGACCATGGCGCGCCAGTGCTGGAGGCGTTTGGCGAGCGCGTAGTTCGGGCCCTGCGCGATGACGATGCCGTCGACGACGTGGAGCGTGCCGCTGGAGCCAACGACGGGCTTGCGCGTGTTGGGCACGAGGATGCGGCCGGCGCCGATGGCCGAGAGCAGCTTCTGCCACAAGGGCGCGGCCTTGAGGTTGGCGAGCGAGGCCTTGTAGGCGGCCTCGGGGCGCGTAAAGACGTCGGTCGGCGAGCAGAGGAAGGCGAGCGTCACGTTGCGGCGGTGCTCGGTGACACCCTGCATGATGGCGTCCATGGCGAGCGAGACCTGCACGTGGCGTGCGCCGTCGAGGTACGCGTAGCCGCCGATCACGAGGTCGCGCTCGGGCTCGACCGTCAGCAACCAGTTGCGGATCTCGGGCGTCTGCGTAAAGAGGTTGCAGCCGGCCGAGCAGAAGAGGTCGTTGTCGTCCTTGATGTCGGACTGCGGCTTCTTGAGCGGGAAGATCATGGTGCCGGGCGAGTCGCGCACCAGGCCGATGAGGCGCTTCCAGATAAAGTCGCGGTCGAGGTCGACGGCGATGATGTTGGCGCCGTACTGCAGCAGGAAGAGCAACGGGCCCATGGCCGAGCCGGCACCGAGCAGCACAAAGTACTTGTCGCTCAGGTCGGCGTTGCCGTCGCGCGCCGCCCAGGCGATGGCGTCGCGCGCCTCGGGCTCGATCGTGCCGTACTCGACCCACTTGTCGAGCTGCTTGCGGAGTGCCTCGCCCTTGAGGTGCTGGCCCTTGTACTCGACCACGAGCTCGGTGGTCGAGCGCTTGCCGGTACCGCGGATGAAGCCGGTCTCGAACGAGCTCTTGATCGTGCGCATGGCCTCGGCGAGCTTGTAGGTCTTGCCGTCGCGAATGAACTCAAAGTTGTTGTGCAAGTACGCGAGGCCGTCGCGCGCAATCTGCAACGCGTTCTCGGGACTCTGGGCGCTGATCTCGACGTTGCGCACAACGTGCTTGGCGTACCCGAAGCGCCAGTCGCGCTCGCGCGCAACGCGCTCCGCCTCCTTGGGATCGACCGTGCGCAGCGAGGCAGCGAACACCTCCTTGCCGGCGCTGGTCGTCGAGCGATCGCCGCGCTTCGTCGTCGGAAATTCGATGCCCGACACAGGAGGAGGCGCCTGGCCCTTGGAGGCGCGACGAGCAAAGGCGTTCTTGCGTTGCACCATCATGTGCTTGTACATGAACGGAGCGCCAGGAACGTAGAGAGCATACGCGACCCAGCACAAGTACCAACCGACGAGGCACTCGGTCTTGAAGCCAGGCAACGCTTGCCAGATTTGCAGAAGCTCACCTAAGAACGAACGAACGAAACGAACGAACGAAACGAACGAAACGACAGCAAGTACAAGGATTAGGTGCTGGTTAGGTCTAGCGAGGCGTGGCGGTTGCACTCGCGTACCCGTGATGCCCGAGGGATACAGCGCGATGAAGAGGCTGTAGCGCGCGGCAAAGAGCGGCAACGGAACGTTGGCGACGTAGAGATTGACGGCGTAGAACATGTAGCGCGGAACCTCGACCAAGGCCCAGCTACCGACCGTGACGTAGAGCGACCAGTGAGCTCGCGAGGCGCTCGACTCGTTCATGATGCCCCAGAGCACGATCAGACGCGACGACACCTGCATCAGCGTCGCGAGGAACTGCGACGGCACGATGCCGAGCACCGCGTGTACAACCTCAAGCAACGCCGCCGTCTGTACGATCTTGAGTGGGAGCTCGACTACATCCCAGAATTCGCTCGGGCTCAAGCCGCCGTGGAACGAGAGAGCGGCCAGGTACAAGACGTAGGCCCAGCCGAGCTGCGCTGCTACGTTGTACCCAAACAAGTACACTACGCGAGAGAAAGAGAGCCAGTGAGCAACCGATTGGATGTGGCGCCTCTCTCTCTCAATCTCTCGATACTCGGCCTCCTCTCTCCCCACAATACACAATAGGGAACGGGGCGGGATGGATACGGAGGGAGCACGTACAGGTCTTGAGACCAGCCATCGCGACGAGGAGCGAGCGACGAAGGGCCAAGAGCAAAAGAGACCGCCGTGTTTGCGTGGCGCTGTGTTTGTTCCTTTTGACCGCCAGCGACACAGACCGAACGCGCAGCACCAGCATTGCGTGGGTCGTGGCAACTTCCCATCATGCACGCACGACAGGACGGGTGGTTCTCGTTCTCTCGTGGTGTTGTCGAGATATCGAGATGAGTTCCAGGCTGCGTGTTTGATTATGCAGTTGTCAACTGCGATAAATACGGGCCGTAGTGAGCGTGTGTCGTATCGATCGATTCTTTGTGATATCTTTGCTCCCAGTTGTTCAGATCGAGGTCGAAGATCTCCTCCCGACGATGATCCATCATAAGCCTCAATCAATCCACCAATCGAGGCTGGTCCAAACCACCAAACCACAGAGACAGCAGAGAGAAGGAGAATTCATACCCCGGTCCGGGGCACGTCTCTAATCCTGTGGGCCGCGAGAAGCTCCCGGTGGTTTACTGCGCGATTCGCGGCGCCTCCCGTCGCTCGTCACTGCGTACGCGTCGCAGCAGCAGCACCACCTCCTCAGGCTCAGCGAGGCGCCTCTCTCTTGTCCTTTTCCTCCTCTCCTCCCCCTCCTCCTCTCCCTCTCTCCTGCCGTGGTGGTGCTTCACTGGCATGGCTCGCTTCGCGTTGCTCGCGGCCTTGGTGGTCGTGTGCTGCGTCAGCTCGAGCCTCGCCGTGTTCCCCGACCTCCTTGGCGATCCTTTCACCGTGCAACCTTCGTACGCCAGCGTCTTTGGCAAGGAGATCATCCAAATCACGGGCGGCGGCTTCGCCTCGTTCCAGTATGCGCAATGCGTCTGGGGTGACGAGTGGGAGTCGGCCTCCACCAACATCCTCTCCGACACGCTGATCGAGTGCGAGACGCCCGTGATCTCGGCCACGGATCTGGCCACGTACGGCGTGCCGTTCTTCACCTCGCTCAAGATCGTCTTCAACGGCGACACCCTCTTTACGAGCTACGTGTTGCCTACCGACTCGTTCCGCTTCGGTATGTTCTCGCCTGCTCTTGCGCCGAGGAGCGTGCCAGCTGTGCCTGTCGCTTGGTTCGCTGTCGCCTGCACTTTCGTGCCACCTTTCCTCTGCCTCCGTAGCTTCGTGAACTCACGCACGCGGGCGCGCTTGGCATCATCTTCGTCATCGACTTGGATGCACAGGTCCATCTGTGACGAGTCTCACTCCGGTGAGCTCCACCACGTTGGGAGGCGTCAGCATCACCCTCACTGGCACGGCGTTCAACGGATGGGGTTCGGCCGTCCGCATTGATGTTGGTTCTGATCCTTGCACCCAGGTGAAGCAAATCAGCTCGACGCAGTTGTCTTGCATGTACGAAGCGCGTGCCACCGCCGCTGCCATCTTGCGTACTTTTGGTTCTGATGGTATTCGGGTGTGGGATGGTGCGCTTATGTTTGTTTTTCCGTCGTTAGTGTGCCTCCTGGCCAATTCAACCAAGATGCGCGAGTCACTCTTCGGTTTGATGGCTACCCTTCGAACGTTGTTGCTCCTTCGACCTTCCACTATGGTATGAGCTCCTGTTCGCTTCTTCTCTCTCTCTCTCTCTCTCTCTCTCTCTCTCTGTTACTCACGAATATGATACTCGCACACACTTAGGTCCTATCATCCGCAACGTTTCGCCTGCTTGCGGTGATCCTCGCGGAAACACGCCCGTGACCTTGTCGGGAGACAACTTCAACGAGCCCCTCATTGATCCGACGCAGTATCCGCTGGGTTCGATCGAGGTTGTGACGACGATCAATGGCGCCTCGGCGCACACGACGGCAACGCTCGCCAACGGCGTGCTTACGTTCTTGACGCCTCCGAACACAGCCACCGTTACGTACGGCGCGACTGCCACGTTCGCCGTCTACTTTAAGACGCTCAACTCGCGTGTCGCCGTTGCCGGTCCGAGCACTCTGCCGACCTTTTCGTACGGCCCCGTGTTGTACCCTGGTGGTCTCGGTGGTGCTGGCCCGTACAACGTCTCGACCTACCAGCCGATCTCGCCGAACCAAGGCCACCGCGGTGGCGGTGATCGCGTGACGCTGTACGGCTGTGGCTTCTCGTACTTTACGCGAACGCAGCTCGACACCACGATTCTCTTCAACGGTGCCTCGCGTCCGTTCTGCTTCCGTGGCCCGGCTGCTGGTACGCCCGGCGACTCGCTTCAGATCTACGGCAACGGCAGCCCCGAGTTCGACCGCATCGAGTGCGTCACCAACGCCTTCGACTGCACGAGCGGAACGAACGATCGCACGCGCCCCGTGTCGCTCGTCGTCAACACGCAGTTGGGCAGCTACTCGCCGTCGATTGGTTCGTTTGCCACCGGTCCGCAAGTGACGCAAATCTCGCCTACGAGCGGTGCTTTCAACGGCGGCGACACGATCTCGATCACGGGCCAGTTCTTCTTCAGCTCGGTCAACTCCAAGGGCTGGAGCCCTCGAGTGCGCTTTGCGTCGCTCATCTCGGGCGGTGCCGTCGTGACGCGCAACGCCAACCTCGTGTCCGACACGTTGATCACGGTCGTTACGCCGTCGAACTTCCGTTGGGGCGAGCAGGTGGCGATCGACGTCGACTTTGTGAGCACCTCCGGTGGCCTCGTGCTGTGCGGTCAGGTGCCGCGCACCAACAAGCCGACCTTCACGTTCGGACCCTCGTGCACGGCGGTCTCGCCGGCTGGTGGTCCGCTGAGCGGCAGCAACATCGTCACCGTCACCGGCAACGGATTCGTGCGCGGACGCACGACGCCCACCACCACCACCGTCGTACAAGTGTGCATTCAGCGCCTGAACCCGATGCTCGGTGCCTCGGGATGCGCCATTTGGGAGCCGGTCAACACCACGGCCGCGAGCGGCTTCCTGCTCTCGGACACGTCGATCTCGTTCCAGATTCCCAACATTCGCAAGTCGGTCTTGACGGCCGTCGGCGGCAACCGCCTGTTCGGCGACGTGGCCAACATTCTTCTGTCGTTCTCGGACGTCGCCGGCAACCAGGTGGCGCCCGGCGTCGCTGGCAACTACCTCAACTGCGGCACGTATCTCTTTGGTCCGCGTGTCTCGAGCGTCACGCCGAACGCCGGTGCCAACGGCCCGCAATTGTCGCTCTCGCCCGTGCAGCCGCTCGTGATCGGTGGCACGAACTTTGTCGATCCCTTGTACGAGAACCGCGTTCGCGTCGATATCGGTACCGTCGGCACCGTGTCGCCCACCAACGATATTGGCGCCACGCCGCCGGTCATCACGGCCGATACCATCTGGGGTGGTGTGGTCGGCACCAGCAACGACGTCATCGTGACGTTCGACACGTGCAACTCCACCGTCTCGAGCACCACCATCTCGTGGGGCCCGAAAATCTTGTCTCTCATCGGTCCGTCGACCGTCGCGCCGCAGGCGGTCGACGTATGGGGTCTGCTGCCGGCTGGAGGTCAGAGCGTCACCGTGGTCGGAACGGACTTTTCCGAGTTCTCGGTCGTGCGTTGCATCGTCGACGGTGCCGTCGGCGCTCCGCTCACCGGAGCGGCGATCACCGACACGCAGATCGTGTGCACGACGCCGTCGCGTTTGTTTGGTACCGTGGCCGAGGTGTCGCTCCAGTTCGGCGTCATCCCGAACTTTAGCAGCCTCACTCGCATCGATTGGCGCGCCACCATCACCGCCGCGGCCAAGTTGCACTACACGCCGCGCATCACGTCCTTCACGCCCAACATCGGTCTGACCTCGGGCAACACGCAAGTCACCATCTCGGGTGAGGGCTTTGCTGGCTGGCCGACCTACCTCTGCTACTTTGGCTACTACACCAACGGCGTCGTGGCGACGGCCTCGAGCGACGGCACGACCGTCACGTGCGCGACGCCGACGCAGCGCGGCGAGTTCAACACCGACGTGCCGGTCGACGTTTTGCTCTCGAGCGACCCGTCGCAGCTCTCGTGGAAGGTGCTGGCTCCTAACACCTTCCACTACGGCCCCGTGTGCACGGCCGTGTTGCCGACCTTGGGCCACCTCGGTGGCAACGAGCTCATCACGCTGCAGGGCGTCGGCTTCCAGGACTGCGTCTTCACCAACGCCACGCAGCCCATCATCCGCAACTGCACGTTCAACAACTTCCGCGTCAACTACTACGACCCGACGACCGGAAAGCTCGTCGGCCAGTACGGTGTCAACAGCTCGTTGAGTGTCGGCTTCACGAGCACGCAGTACCAGGTGTACTCGCCGGCCGCCACCTACTGCCAACAGAACCTCGCGGTGCAGATCGAGTACCTCGATCCGATCGTCACACACGACTCGCAGCGCTTCATTCAGTGCGTGGCATCGAACGCCACCGCGTACTCGTACGGCCCCAAGTTCGTGTCGCAGTCGTCGCAGTACTACCGCAACGGCATCTCGTACGGCTGGACCGGCATGGCCGTCACGTTCACCGGTGTCAACTTCCACGATCCCGCGGTCTGGACCTCGGACGCCAACATTCAGTGCCTCTTCGGAAACCAGACCGGTACCTTGGTGGCGCCGACGACCGATACCTCGATCACGTGCACGGCGCCCAACGGCACCTTCAACGAGCTCGAGACCATCTACCTCGTCTGGACCGGCGGCAAGCTCTCGTGCACCGGCCCGACCGCCATCACGGCCGGCAAGTTCCACTGGGGTCCTGTGATCGACGCCATCACGCCCGTACGCGGCTACGTTGCCGGTAACACGCCGGTCACCATCTCGGGCTTTGCGTTCGATTGCTGCGGCATCACGAGCGTGCGTTGCCTCTTCCCCGACCAGAACCCGATCGCTGCCTCGACCACCAGCACCGCCGTGTGCAACGTACCGGCCAACATCTTTGTCGACCGTCTGATCGTCAACATTGGCCTCTCGTTCTCGAGCCCGTTGTTCTCGACCTTCAACGCCTCGCAGACGCTCACCGAGGCGCAGACCGTGCTCACGTACTACTACGGCCCGCTCATCACCTCGATCGCGCCCACCAACGTGCGTCTCTCGGGCTTGCAGCCGATCACGATCTCGGGCGTCGGTTTCGCCGATCCCTACTTTACCGGCACCTTCTGCGACTACTACGCCCAGGTGCAGGGCGCCCCGTTGCCCAGCACGCCCACCTTCACCTCGACTCCCACCACCGCCACCGACTCGCAGATCGTGTGCCCCGTGCAGCAGTACGCGCACGCATGCGGAGCGATCGACCAGTTCGAGTTGCGCTGGGCACGCAATTGCTCGTTCCTGTGCGGCCTCCGAAGCAGCTTCGGCCCAGCGTACCTCAAGTCGCAGGCGCCACCCGCCCCGCCGAACGTCGCCGTCTACCCGTACTACTCGGACGGAGGAACCGACGTGCCGATCTCGACCACCATCACCTACGGTCCCACCATTGTGAGCGTCACCTCGAGCTCCAACCCGTCGCTCGTCTTCCCGACCGCCGGCGGTGGTACCGTCACCATCACGGGTGACAGCTTCGGCGACTGGGTCGCTGGCACGCCGTCAAAGGACTTTGGCTCCGAGACCGCCCTCTGCACCTTTGGCTTCCGCCGTTCGGCCACGCCGTCGGCAATCAACGCGCAGACCAACACCATCGTGTGCACGGTCCCGCCCGGTGGCTTCGGTGCCTCGGCGCCGGTCGGTATCATCCTCGACCCGCATGCCAACCAGTACACCACGATCGGAAGCGGCTTCACGTGGCAGGCGTACGCCACGTCGCTCAACAAGTACTGGACCGTCTCGGGCGCTGACGAGGTCATCATCGTCAAGGGCGCCGGTTTCTTCTCGGGTGGCTACTTCTCGGTCGTGTGCGTCTTTGGCGACGACACCAACGGTCGCGTGCAGTCTCACTCCTCGATTATCGTCGACGACTACACGGTCGAGTGTGTCGCACCGGTGCGCAGCGCCGGCGTCATGAGCGTCGAGCTCTACTTCTGCACCGACCCCTTTTTGCGCTGCTCCTACACCAGCAACGTCGCCAAGGTCGTCGCTTCCAACTCCTTCACCTACGTCGGCATCACTGGCCTGTCGCCCGACTTGCTGCCAGCCTGCTCGGCACCGACAGTCACTCTCACCGGCTTCGGCTTCTCGAACTTTGACAGCTTCATCTGCTTGCTCGGAGGCGAGGACACCATCGCCACCTTGGTCTCTGACACCACGATCGTGTGCTCGGCGCCCAACAGCCCGCCGTTGGCCAATCTCTACAAGTCGGTCTCGTGCAACAACATTGAGCTTCAGGCCGCCATCAACTCCAAGGTCTACGACATTGAGACCTCGCTCCTGCTCGAGTATGCCATCCCCGATATCGTTGCCATCTACCCCAACACCTCCGACATTTCCAGCCTCACGCAAGTGACTATCGTCGCCCGCCACCTCCAAGGCTCCGACACCCACGGCACCTACCACTGCCGCTTCGGTCCGTACGTCGTCAACGCCCAGGTCGTCACGCAAACGATCCAGGTCGGCGACGAGCTCCTCCCGCAGCAGGTGCTCGTTTGCGTGCCACCGACCCTCGCCACGCAGCCGGCTCTCACGGTCGGCACCGTGCCGTTCGAGGTTCAATTCAACTGCTTCGACTCTCGTGGTAACGCGGTGTACACCTCCAGCAACTTGCAGTTCACCTTCACTCGTACGTTCACCATTACTCTTACAAGCTCTCCTTGTCGTTAGATCAACAGTCTTACACCCCAAATTGTCGGTGTCCTCGGTCTTCCCATGAGTAGAAAGCCCGTACATCTCGTCGATCACACCCGTCACTGGAACTGAGCTCGGCTCGACGAGCATCACGCTCTTTGGCGCTAACTTCCAGGGTGGCTCCGAGTACTTGTGCGCTTTTGGCGATCTCTCGTCCGGCAATTACTACCTCGTGTCGGGCACGTACGTCGCCCAAGGCGTGCCTCAGAGCCGCGGCAGCGCCGTCGTCACGTGCGTCACCCCGGCCTACACCATCACGGCACCGACCGCCGTGCCGGTTAGCTTGTCGGTCGACGGTGGCAACACGTTCGTCGCCGCACCGCAGCCGTTCACGTACGACTTTGCGCTCATCGAGTGCGACGAGCTCATCATCTCGTCAGCCAACGATGCCTCGACGCTCTCGCAATTCACCCTCTCGACGGTGTTGGTAATTGCCGCAACGACCTTGGCTGCGCTCATGCTCTAAAGCTCCTCCGAATGCCTCCTCTTCTGTCTTTCAGCACTCTTCTCTCTCTCTCTCTCTCTCTCTCTCACTCTCTCTCATCCCATCTTCTACTCTCGAAAGGCGCTCGCTCTGTAGGCCCTTGGTCTCGCAATCACTCTTCCATTCCATCCTTCCATTCATCCAGCCGTCACTCGAGACGCTCGGTGCCTTCGCTCTTGTATACCATTCTGCAAGTAGTAAATCTACTCGGTTTGCTTATCGCGACATTCCTACCTGGGTTTGATTGCTTGGCGCTTTCCATCCATCAATCTAGCAGATCTATATATTATTGACCACCTATCTATCTGTTTGCTGTGTACGAAATATCTACTGTGTTGGCTGCGGCGGCGGTGGCGCAAAGAAGCCTGGGTGCGGCATACCACCCGGCGGCATGCCCATCGGTGGCGCGCCGAAGCCTGTGGGCGGCGCACCCGCAGCACCCTCGCCACCTTGAGCTGGAGCTCCAGGCGGTGGTGGCATGCCCATGTGGCCCGGTGGCGGCATGAAGCCCGGCGGTGGCGCTCCCGGGAAGCCAGCTGGAGGCGGCGCTCCGAACGGAGGCATGAAGCCGGGCGGCGGCAGCATGCCGGGGCCGCCAGGCGGCCCTCCGTTCGGGTTGTTGAAGACAGGCGCTGTCGTGAAGACCGGCGGACCTCCAAAGCGATGGTGCCTCACCTCAGGAACCTCGGGCTCGAACTGCTGGTAGTAGGTGCGTACAGCCAGCTGCACAGAGTACACACGCACGATCACGATCACGATATGATTGGTTGGTTGGATGCGAGGTCTCTTCCTCCTATCGATCTATCTCGGACATACCTTGTGTCGCCAGCCATCGTTGTGAGACTTTCGAACTGATGGTGAATCGTGCGTGAGGTAGATATCACCTGTTGCACCATCAGCAGCATCGAAGGCGCGAGTTAGTGTCAGCGATAGCGTCATCGCCATCCCGATCGACTGCTCGGTTGAACTCTCGGTGCTCTACCAGTGCCACTGGCGACTCGAACACCACGATCCCAACGACTTGTGTCGGACATATCAACGTACAGTAATCACAGTAGTACTTGGGCATGTTGTATCAATCAATTAACCAAGAGTTGAGAGTCGTTCTTGCTCTTGCTATCGATGTCGATAGTCGAGTTTGGGCGAGTGTGAGATAGCGCCTCCGAAGCTCACTGACTATCTATCTATCTCGAGGGAGCGAGCGAGCTAGCTATCGTATAGCGAGATGTATCGATTTGACGATGAATGATACCGACTGATGAGAGTAGAACGACGAGTGGGATCGATCGAGCTTGACTGGGTGGCAGGCAGACTATGCGGCGCGATGTGGATGCGAGCGAGCGACGACACAACAACGACGAGACCGAGAGCGCGAGTCCATCATCATCGTCGTCGCGCCGCCTCTCGTACGCATCATCACTCCACGCACGATGTATCCGATACGACTGTCTCGAGGTCTATCGACGAGATTAGGTATCCGTGAGGTGGAGGCCGAGGAGCCGGCGGACGAAGGCGGCCCGGCGCTGCCGACGGTCGAGGTCAACGTGCTGCCGCTGCACGTGGCGCTCACCGGCCGCGCCCGCGTCTCGCGCTACTTCCTGCCGGCCGCCGCTCCTGCTCGCTCGACCTTGCTGGGTGCCGCGGTCACTACTGCCGCGCCTTCATCGTCTTCTTCTTCTTCGACATCGTCGACCGGCACTGCAACAGTGACGAGCTCCGCGATGTACTCGCAGTTTCGAGGTCGCGTGCTGTGTGGCGCGGAGATCGTGCTGCCGTCGCACTACACCGGTACACCATACAATGCTTCTCGGACCCGAGCTCAAGCTTCTTCTGCGCGATTGACGACGTATCCGCCGTGGATGCATCCAATAGGGCTTGTTCTCGAGGAGCCACAGCCGCAGCAGCAGCAGCAAGAGGATGCAGGCGCGAAGGCCCCACGACAGCTGTGCGCCGTCGGCCGCTTCGATCGCTATCGCTACTGGCTGCGTGAGACGCCGCCGTCCTCGCTCGATCTCCCCGCCCAATGGCCCACATGGCTGGCTCTTGCTGATCTTGTACGTGTGATGTGCTCAATGATCACTGTGGTGTTTGTGAGAGAGAGAGAATGACCGAGATCGACGTAGATACACGAGCAACCTGTACCGCAGGCGCGCGCTGGCGTCAAGCGAGCTCGCGAGCTCTCCGACACCAGCCTGCGCGCTCATGACGACGGAGACAGTGACGGAGATGCAGCATCGACTCGTCATATACATAAGCGACAACGAACAGCCGTCGATAGTACGGTCGGCGTTGAGACGCAGCCGACGAGCTCCGCGGTACCTGCAGCCACCATCGATCTCGCGCGAAGCTCGCCTTCGAACAACGATGGCGAGATTGACGTGGAGCAGCATGCGGTCTCTGTCGAGGACTCGGACGAAGTCGATGCCTCCGAGACACCACGCAGCGACGCCGATAGCAACACCAAGAAGAAGGGAGCCTTGCAGCGGCTCGGCGCGCGTGTGCGCAAGCTGGTCGACAACGTGGTGCACCACAAGAAGGCCGCGACAGCTGGTTCCGTGGAGGTGCCAACTGCCGAGCCTCGAGATTCAACATGAGCGAGCGAGCTTAGTGAGAGAGACCGAGATGGTGTGAGCGTGAGCGTGTATCCATTCGTTGTTGATCGGTCAATGTATGTGTATGTGTATGTTTGAGGGTGTGGTACATGTACAACCATATGTACAATAGCGACACATCTCGATATCGAGAGATTGATCGGCCTTGTTATCGCAATTAATAGATAGTAACAGCTAACGAACAATGTACAACAGCCACCACATATTTGCAAGCTCGAAGAAGATGCGCCGACGTGCTTGTGATGCGCTCGCTCTCTCTCGAGCACAGCAGAGTGGCTCGCATCGATCACGAGAGTACTGCACTAGAAGCCCAGCCAGCTCGTGATCGACTTGCCGATGCGCGCAAGCGTGCCCATGCCATACGGGCGCTCACCTGCAATCTTGCCAGTCTGTCCATGCACGCCGACGCGGTACACCTTGCCCTCGTGTACGTACGACGACACGTACAGCGGCATGTACACCAGCTTGCGTCGAACATCCGTGAATGCCACATGCACATTGACCTGTCGTTTCGAGCGAGATCGATCAGCACAACGCCCAATCAGGAGGACTTTGCTCTCGACGACGACGACGACGACGGCGTACCTCCTTCACGACCAAGTTTTGCGAGGCCAACGCACGCTGGCACTCGTTTTGCTCTTCTGGTTGTATCTTGGAGACGACGTGTCGTCGCCAAACGCTCTCCCACTTCTGTGGTGGAGCTGGTTGGAGCTTGAGCTGCGACAGTTCCTTCCTATCATGGTTGTCGTGAGTAGAGTGCCACCATAGGTGATCGATACGATGCGCCATGGGAGCTCGTACTTGGCTAGTGTCATATCCCATGTCGGAAAGAATTCGACCACGAACTTGCGCACTTCCTCGTTCTCGGCAGCACACAGCGCAATCATCTCATACTTGCCTCGATACAAGCCACTGCATCAATACCACCAATTCGCTGATCAACTCGTGTTCTGATCGTAAGCACGAGATAGGAAGGGAACACGTACCTTGCTGGTCGCCATCGAGCTGCCGTGCTCTTGGGATCGACACCTGCCGGTGCCACTTGCGCGTTGTATTGTGATGCCGTCTCGGCTTCGAAGATATAGAAGGGAATGAGTAGCGGCTGCGGATCGCGCAGTTGTGCACGTTGGATACTGGAGTGTCAAGCAATAAGTGAGTGGCGTTGCGCATGTCGATCGATCGAGCGCACGCTGGCTCTTGTGCGACACACGAATCGTACTCGTTCGGAGCAAACCACAACGAAGCCAGCCATCGTTGTAGTGTCGTGCGTGCATTCTCCTTATCGATCGAGAAGGGCGCAAAGTAGACGACGGCCTGCTGGACCTTTGTGCATGCGCATGATCACGTACGTCAATGGTCGGAATGTCGTCGTAATCGCGGTCGCGCGCCATGCGTATCCAAAGTACGTACTCCGGTCGCCGTGGATGAGAACTCTGGTGCGGATTTGATGCCGAGCAACGACGAGAGGCCTTCTCCTAGGCGCTCAAAGAAGCCAGTCTCCTTTGGTGGAGCCTGCACCAGATCGAAGCCGAGCTCCTCGACTGGTGCTTGATCGGCAGTGGCAGTAGTGGCCTTTGGAGGCGGAACCGAGGCTGTGGCCGTCGGCGTAAAGTGTTGTACAGTCTCCTGCTTGGTGGCGGCGGCGGCGGCGGGGGCCGACTTATTTGCTGTGGAGTGAGAGTGGACCGCATGAATTAGCATGAAATGGCGCAGAGGGCTTGGCATCAGAGAGTGCAGTATAGTTCGACGTACGAGCAAGGCCACTCTGGACCGCACTCGATGGCGCATACACTGGCTTCGGAGCGCCGTACTGCTGCAGGAACGACGACAAGTCCGGCGCTGCATTGGTCTTTGTGGGCTCGGAGGAGGTTGCAAGAGCTGGGGGCTGTTGGTGATGGTGGTGGTCGTGCTTGTCCGGCGGAGGCTTGGTGACAGCGACCACGGCAGCGAGACCTCCGGCCGCTGCGGCAGCCGTGGCAGCCTCGGAGGCAGAGAGCTTGGCCGCATGCTCATGATGCTGCTGCTGCTGCTGCTGCTTGTCGGCCTCGCGAGGCGGCGTCACGAGAGGGTCGTTGCAAGGCACCATCTCCCACGACGACTCGAGATCGCTGTGCTTGGCGGGCTTCTTGGCGGCAGCGGCCTTCGAGGCCGAGGCTGCTCCTGCTGCTGTTGCGTGGGCGTGGGCGTGGGCTTTGGCTTCAGCAGCGGCCTTGGCGTCGGCAGCGGCCTTGGCGGCAGCCTCGGCGGCAGCGACTTGAGCCTCGTGTTCACGCACGGCGTTGGCGAACTCGTCGAGCTGCTGCAAGAAGGTGTCGCGCGGGCGCAGCAGATGGCCGGTGCCCCACAGCGCGTCGAGGTGCGTCGGGGTGGCGCATTGGTCGCAGAAGATGGTGTTGGTGCCGTTGTGCTTGGCGGCCGCGTGCTTGGCCTGCAGGCACATGCGACACGCCGCATGGCCGCAGTGCAGCAGCCGCGGTTCGGTGAGGATCTGCGCACAGCAGCTGCAGTAGAACGACATGGGCACGCCGGCGCCCTCCTCGGGCGGATCGATCGGGTACAGGTCGATGGGCTTGTCGTTCGGCGGCGGCGGCTGCAGCGGCGCCGGCGGGTCGTGCTCCTGGAAGTGCTGCTGGTGGTACTCGGCGAACGGGTCGTGCGCTCGGAAGCCGGGCAGCAGCGGTACGGCGGCAACGACCTGCTGCTGCGTGTCCCAGCCGCGCTCCCACTCGGCGCGCTCCGTGGCCGTGGCGCTGTGCCGGTGCGCGTGGTGCTGGAGGTGGTGCTCGGCGTCGTGCGGCTGGTGCGCGGGTTGGTACTGCGGCTCAACCACGGCTGCATCGCCCCATGTGCCGTCCGACCGAGTCGGTGCTGCATATGCCGTGGTATACGGCACGGCAGTCGAGAGGGGAGCCGAGGCTGTCGAGGCTGCTGACGAGCGGTACGGCGCGCTCACGTACGCCGAGTCGTAGTGCGCCGCCGCTGCCGAATGGCTCGCATCGGCATCGGCATCGGCGGCGTCGTCGGTGTAGCTCGACCAGCTCGGTACTGTTCTGGAGTGTTCGAGGTGCACAGGTGGCGGTGGGTGGTGCAGGGAGGGCGGATACGCGGGCCCCGAGGCGTAGCTCGCGAGCGCGACGGCGGCCGCGGCGTCGGGCGGCTGCGCGCGCAGCTCGTCCTCCGTCATCGGGAAGGCATCGAAGCCCCATCCCGCTCGTGCCATCGTGTCAACGCGCACGCGCTCTTTCGCTGCTGGAACGTAAGAGTGAGTGGGAGTGTGAGAGTGGGCAAGCTTGGGTGGTGGTACACGAGAGGAGGCGGCGAGTGAATGAATGAATGGTGGTGCACGAGAACAGCGGCGGAGAGAGGCAGCGACCGCCTCAGCAGCGGCTCCTGAATGCGCTGAGGTCGCCTGGCTCTCGCTCCGAACGAAGGCCCACGCGCAACCTACATCTTTGCGCCACCGATGCGTGCCTCAATTCCAGGCAAGCGTATGAAGTGTGGCGTGCACGACCAGCGGCGTGGCACGTGGCGTGAAGCCTGCAGTAGCCTGTGTGGTAGCCGGTAGTGGCTGGGCTCCTTCTCGGCGAGCGACGTGCGCGAGGAGGCTGCGATCACTCTCATTCGCTCGCTCTCGCGCTCACGCTGCCGGTCTGTCCCGTCGCGCTCTCCCTCCACACACACACACGCGCGGTGCCTTGGCGCAGTTGGAGATTCGAGAGTTCTATCTGTGGCGATGCTGCGTCTCGTAAGCGCGGTGCGCGGTGGCGCGGGCGCTGCTGCCGCTGCGAGTGGCGGCCTGGCCCGTCTGAGTGGCGTCAAACTCTTGCTGCGCTCGACACGGTGCCTCGTGGTGAGGACAGCGCCTCGCGGCATCGGTGCGCCGCTCGTGCGCAAGCTGGCGGTGTCGTCGTCATCATCTTCGTCTGCTTCGACAGCGAGCGTCGTGGCTCGCGGCATCGCAGGAGCGACGGCGCACGGCGCAGTGCGCGCGATCGGCCGCGGCGGCTCGCTGCTGATGCTGCCGCTTACGATTCCGTTCGCACCGATGCTGATCGAACGCACGATCCGGAACGAGGACCGCCTGCTGGCTGAGTGGTCGCTCGCGGCCGAGACCGAGGGCGTGCGCCGTCCGAGCTCGTGGTGGGAGTGGTTCGGCCTGGTACTGCGCTCGCTGCAGCTCGGGCTGCTGTTCGGGCCGCTGCTGCTGACCTACCCGCTGGTGCACCTGGCCCACTACCACCTGCATCTCCCGTGGTACGTCCAACGAGAGATGTTCGACTCGCCGCCGAGGATGTGGGGCTCACGCGCGCGCACACACATACACACACACACAGGGTACGGAGCGCGTGGACGTACGCCGTGAGGACCGTGGCGGCGGCAGCGGGCCCGTGCTGGATCAAGCTGGTGCAGTGGGCCGCCACGCGCCCCGACCTCTTCTCGCACTCCATCACGACCGTGCTGTCGCGGCTGCACTCCAACTCGCCCGAGCACTCGTTCACCTATACACAATGTACGCGCGCACGCCAAGCAACCATGCTCGTGGCCATATGGCGCCTTTCTGACGTTCGAGTCGGATTGGTGCTCCAGATGAGCTCGAGCACGCGTACGGCTGCCCGATCAGCGACATCTTCTCCGAGTTCGACGAGAGACCGATCGCCAGCGGCGCCGTGGCCCAGGTCCATCGAGCAGTGCTCAAGTCCAATGGCCGCGTGGTGGCCGTCAAAGTGCGCCACCCGTCGGTCGTTCGGCTCATGAAGCAAGACCTCACGCTGCTGCGCTTCGCTACCGACGTTGTACGCCATAACGACCTCGACTCTGTCCCTCCGTGTGCGTCATCTCTCATCGTTATTGGATGGTTGACAGTTATCTTCACTATCGGCCTTCTCTTGGATGAGCCTCGGCGAGGCGCTCGCGACATTTGCCAACAGTATGAGGTCGCAGTTGGATCTCCAAGTCGAGGCCGCCAACCTCATCGAGTTCCGCAAGAACTTTCAGGACATGACCAATGTCGCCTTCCCTGAACCGTTCCCCGAGCTGTGCCACTCGACGTACGTCGTGCGACACGACGCAACGTTTCGTGGTTGCCGCAAACAACCTTTTCTCTGCCGCTCACATTAGCCGATGATACTCTTCGACCATCGAATACTCTCGTGTATGCGTGTGTGTACGTGCTTCTAGCGTGTTGGTCGAGTCATTCGAAGAGGGCCGACCTGTACAAGAAATGCTCGAGGTGGCGGCCGAGCATCCGGTGGAGCTTCGCAAGCAGTACGCCGCTCTCGGCCTCAACATCTTCCTCAAGATGTTGTTTGTTGATAACTTTATTCATGCTGGTACGCTCGATGCCTTGGCTGCCTGGTGCCTATTACCGGGCTCTGTCTAATCTCGCGATCGCTGTTCTGTGTGCTGGCGTTGCATGCCAGATCTGCACCCGGGAAACCTGCTGGTTCGAATCCATCCACAAAATGGGCCCGAGATCGTCGTACTGGACGTGGGACTTGTCTCACGTCTGTCGGCCGACGAGCGTCGCAACTTCCTCGATCTGTTCTCCGCCGTTGCCGAAGGCGATGGGCACCGAGCAGCGCAGCTGATGATTGAACGCGCAAAGGGCAATGTACTTCCAACGCCTGAGGCGGCAGGTACGCGGATACAACAATCGCATCTACGCAGCAACAAGGCAAACTCCTAACTCGTGCACACTTGCCCTTACAGCGGGGTTCGTCAAGCGCGCAGGCGATCTGTTCGAACAAGTGGCCCGCGCACCAATTAGCGAAATCAACGTCGGTCACTCGCTGAACCTTATGCTCGACCTCGCAAATCAGTACCACGTGCGGCTCGATGGAAACTTCTCGACGCTGGTCGCTAGTATCATCGTCATCGAGGGCATTGCTCGCCAGCTGCATGCCGAGTTCTCGCTCATGGAGGAGGCGCGACCGCTGTTGCGCAAGGACCCCGAGATCGTATCGCTTTACCTGAAAGCCAAATTCGTCGGCTTTGCGAAGGGCCTGTGGTAGAACTGAAGCGGCCTTGTGATTTTGAAGAAAGAGTATCGATAACGTATGTCTCTCTATCTCTCGAGTACTATAATTAAGATCAAGCCCGACACATTCACACTCGTTGCGAGCTCGACGGCTCACTTGTCGGTGTGCACGGAACGCTGAGGCCATCCATCGTCACTGCCTTGCTGTTGTTACTGCTGATGCTGATGCTTGTTGTCGTCATACGATTTGCTTGTTTAAATACTCAATCATCTCTCTCTCTCTCTCTCTCTCTCTCTCTCTCTCTCAAAGCTGTCTATTCACACATTCCGGACGACAACACCAACGC
>ERZ778023.1452-NODE-1452-length-37343-cov-51.523627_pt1 | contig 37343 bp, 44 predicted proteins | sample MGYA00375753_ERZ778023 | MGnify/ENA primary metagenome ERZ778023 (study PRJEB29350, sample SAMN05389822) | bioreactor metagenome | isolation source: Ammonium sulfate bioreactor | place: South Africa: University of Cape Town | collected 2014-04-04 ... | reverse complement strand
GAACGTGTTCTTATCACGCATAGTAAACGTGATCACATCGGTAGATGAGACATATACAATAGCAGAAAAGAGAATAACCGACCTATTGTCTGTTCATACATCAATCAATTCATGGTATGTCTGCGATTGACCTTATCTGTATAGGGTTACGAGCATTTCATTAACATTTTCAATACAAAATTGGACAACGATCGATTTTACTTTATATTGAAATTTAAATGGTTATTTTTCGATTTACAGATAGTCGATAATAAACTAAAGAATTAATCAAAACCGAGTGTCGATTGACAACAGACAAAAGGAAGAATTATGAGCGTACTACCCTTGAGAATCGTTTTTTATAGGACTCTATCCACTAAAGTACACATGTAACCTTGAACTAATATGCCATTCATCTCTTTCTCTCTTCGCTTAGTTTATTACATGATTTCACTACGTAGTAGAACTTGTGCATTCATTCTTCTATTTAGTCTAAGAGAAAGACGAGGAAAAAAAAACATTTTTTTTCATTAATGCAAGTCATTATCATTTGATGATAGGTTCGTTTTTTTTTCTCTCTTCTTTTCGTTCGTTATTCTTTTCTCTTTCTAAACACACCATGCGGGAGCACTCAGCTGCTAGCTGTTTGTGACCGGTTATCGATATCCTACGCGCATACATAAGACATCGTATAAGCAACATCATTGAGCTCGTTGATAATTGTACGCCTGCCTGTATAAAGGATAAGACCAATATGTGTCGATATATACATACATCTCATAAAAAATGTAAAGATTCAAGCGATGAACATATATGTATTGCATCACCCCACTCTTTATCCAATCCTCTTATTTTGTGAATGTGTGTATTTTGTTTTGTTTTTCAAACATACATTTCATCAGCCACAAATATGTTTCTATTTATTTGTTTAGACGACATATTATTTTTTAACTGTTATTGATGATTTAAATATATAACACAAATACATTTGCCAAACAAAAAACGACAATATGCCAGAAACAATTGGAGATTATCAATATAGCAAACGAGATTTAATAGGACATGGTGCTTTTGCTGTTGTGTTTGTTGGCCATTCAAAGAGTGTATGTTATGCGGAAATAAATAAAATATTGAAGAGATGTTTTGTTTTGTTTTTTTTTGAAGAATCCGGAACAGCAAGTCGCTATTAAACAGATAACAAAAAAACAATTAGCCAAATCACAAAGTCTTCTAGAAAAAGAAATTAAAATTCTCAAAGTAATTCGAATCTCAAACGAAAAAAAAAACTATTTATTCTATTGAATTTTTCATCTTAGGAATTAACTAAATTGAAACACGAAAATCTAGTTGCATTACTTGATTGCAAAGTAACGAAGAAACAAATCATTAAATTTTTCTTTCACAAAATCATTTTCGATCTTTTTGAAAATTAGGAGTCTCAAAACAATGTCTATCTTGTCATGGAAGTATGTTAATCACGCTTATGATTTTCGATCGATTAAAATCTGTTTTCTTTCGTAGTATTGCAATGGCGGTGATTTAGCTGATTATCTTCAAACAAGACAAACACTTAGCGAAGATACAATTGCTATTTTCTTTCGACAAATAGGTAAGACTCGATGATCTTCTTTTCTTCGGTAAACAATTAAGAACATATGAATGTGTTTTTCAGCTGCTGCGATACGTGCCTGTCATGAACATAATGTCGTACGTATTTCTTTTCTCTTCATGATGATGAATTAGAAAACTACGATTTTGAATTTTTTTTTATTTAGGTTCATCGAGATTTAAAACCACAGAATATTCTTCTCTCACATCCGGATAAGAATAATCCACGTGTGCAAGATATCATCTTAAAAATTGCCGATTTTGGCTTTGCACGATTTTTATCTGATGGTGTTATGGCCGGAACATTGTGTGGTTCGCCGATGTACATGGCACCTGAAGTCATTCGGTCATTACAATACGATGGCAAAGCTGATCTATGGTCAATAGGAACGATTATGTATCAATGTTTGACTGGCAAAGCACCATTTCAAGCTCAAACACCGCAAGCATTGAAACAATTCTACGAAAGAAATATTAATTTAGCACCGTCGTACGTTTTTTTTTTGTTTTGATTGTGTATGGAAATTTAAAAAGATGCTGTTAATTTTAGAATTCCATCGTCAACTTCACGAGAATTAACTGATTTAATTGTGAGAATTCTAAAACGAAATCCAAAAGAACGTATTGATTATGAAGAATTTTTTAATCATCCATTTTTAACGAAAAGTAATTTTTTTTTCTTCGAATCAATCACAATCATTGACTAAAAAATCTTTCGATTTAGGTCAACCAATGCCAATTTCATCTGGCCGAACACAAGGTTCCAATATGAGTATAATTAGTTCATCACCATTACGCGAAGGCATTCTATCATCTCAAGGACAAGATTTTGTAAATTTTGACATTAAAAACCTAATTCCATCGGAATTCGTTCTTTTTCTCTTAGGATTTAGCAATTCCTCGGCATTTCAGCCGTCAGATCGATCCAATTCCTGAATATGAAGCAGATGTTCTACCAAATACATTGTCAACACCGTCGCGTGCAACCGCAACTCACCGTCGTTCGCCATCGCCAGACTCTGTAAATAATCCTAATCTACCTACGAATTCCAATCGATCATCTTCAAAACGATTCTCGAATCCAATAACACAGATCTCAACAAAACCAGATGATTTCGTACTTATACCTGATCAAACGACGATCGACAAGAGTCTTCCATCTGGTGGTCACACATCATTCGCTCAACTTTCACGAGAGAAACGTTTCGGCAAAGAACAACATCGAACATTGTCCGAAGGAGTTTTGTAAGTTACTGAATTGAATCAGGAGAAACTGTATGTTTTGTTTTGTTTTTCGAAATAGATGCCCGAAGGAAGGATCATCACCACGACCGGATAATCTCGCGTTGACAGCTATTGAAAATACAGCAACTATAAAGGACACACGAGCTTCCAGTGTTAGTCAACCGATACCTGTACCATCACAAATTCATAATTTCGAAAAAATGCAAGAGTCAAGAGAACGAATCAAAAGTCTCGGTGGTATATCAGCTGGAAGTCCAAGTGGTAGTCCGTTTGATGGTCAGTTTTTCTCCTTCTCATCCTCAACAAACCCATTACACATTCGATTCTGTTCTCTAGATCGTCGAGCATCATTAGATCGTCTTCGTCAAGCAAGTATTGCTTCATCGAATTCCGATCTCGCCAATTCGATAAGTCCACCGGCAGTTCGATTTAACGTTGAAGCTGCAGCTGCAGCAGTCAATCCATTCAGCTTAGTACCATCAACACGTCGTACACGTAATTCAAAATACAAACATTTACCCATGTTCAATTTCGTTTTTTCTTCTTCTTCTCATAACAGCAGCAACAACACCGCCGCCATCGCGAATAATTCCACCGTCGACATCGAATTCAAGTCTTGTTCAACAACAGAATTCAAAATTGATTATCGATGCATCACCATTAAAATCACGACAAATACTAACTGAAATCGATAGTAAATTGTTTTGGTTATTCGTGAATCGATTGATCGTCAAATGACATTTGTTTAGATCCACATGATCGGTTTTTTGAACAAGAAAATAATCTCGAATTTTTCGCGAATAATATCGATCAACAAACAGCTGCTGGACCGATTCGTCGACGTGTTAGCTCGATGTTTGGCGATGCCAAAGGCGAAGGTCGCTATTATGAACCACAGAAAATCAGTGACGATACACTGCTCGATGTAAGCAACTGATTTTTGTATTTTCTAGTCGAAATTTATTATTTCTTTAGAGTGAACATCATGATACATTGAATAAACTCGAATTTATCCTTCAATTAGTCGATTACATCTTGAGTTTAGCTGGTTCACGTACGAGTTTATTAACTGAATCGTTAAGTTTAAATAATAAGAACAGTAATTCATCAGCACGACCAAAAATGGATCGTCTTAGTCATGTTGACGATTTATACAAACGTGCCGAACAATTAACACTCTATGTCAAAGCAATGCATTTTCTCAGTTCAGCCATGTGTCTTGCTCGGTAATAAAAAAAAGACTTTCGAGGAAAGCAAAAACGAAGAACATTTTCATTGTAGTGATACACTTAAATCGGGCAAATTACATCCGACTGCCAACGTTCGAAATGCTGTTAGTGATTTAAATAATAAATATAAACATTGCTTAATAATGTGCAAACAACTCAGTACACAAGAAGAATTACTAAGTCACGATGAAATGAAAGGCGTTACATTAACAGCGGATAAATTACTCTATTTACATGCTATTGATTTGTGTTTGAATGCTGCTAGTTTGGAATTTTTTGGTAAAGCTCAAGAGGTACGAACCGATTTCGATTGAATAACATTCGATTTGCATTTTCTTGTTGAATTTAGTGCATTGGTCCATATACGCAAGCGCAAGTCTTATTTCATAGTTTAAGTCAACAAGCAACAACGGATTGTGATCGATCGATCTTACGACAATATCGTGAAGCAGTCGAAAGACGTTTAATTTGTCTTCAAAATCAGGGACTTATCGTGCTCAACGAGCCATCGAGCACTCCTTAATACTTTCTTATTCTTATCTCTCTCTTTCTCTCTTTTCTTTTTCTTCATTTCATTTGCTTGTTCTTTGCGTATTTCTCTAGTCATTTATATAACATAGATATTCGTGTGTGTATGTAGATCTGTTATTGTTGTCTGTCATTAGCAAAAAACCAAACAAACCTTCTTTTTGAAGATGACAAACAATAGTGAACGAGAAAAGTGTCTGTTAAAACAGTACAACTAGTTAAGAAGAGGAAACAAACGAGTAGAAATCAATTGACATATATACATTTATATAAATATATATCTGTAGATTTAGCCAATTCAGGGAAATGAGAATGTATGTTCATTGTAAAAGTTTTTTTTTTAAATCTTATTCCTGAATTGCGCTTATCTTTCTTTTTCTTTCGAATCTTTTCCAATAACTCTCTCGTTCAGATTTATCGATATGTTTCTATTTCAAAACCTTTGTCTATCTTACTGTGATCTGTCAATTTCATTTCTTTTTTTTGTACATTTATTCACAATATATGTATGTCCGTCGTAGGTGTAATGCCTTTACTCTTTCTTCTTCATTCTTTTTTTTATATTCAATTAATGTTACGTGTCATTTGTCTTTATTGAACTTATTGCTCTTCTACTTCTTCGTATCTTTTTTTTTCTATTACTTGACGATTTTGAACAATAACTAAAAACAAAAACGTTCGAATATTTCTGACATTTATCAGTTTTTTTTTCTTCTCTAGATGGAACATGGATGATAGACATATTGATTATATTCAAACAACGAAACACACATCCGTTGGAATATACGGATGGAGAAAACGATGCCTATATTTCCTTTTAATTGTCTTGACGATCATTGTGTGTATGAATCTATGTTTGACTTTTTGGTTATCGATGGCGTTGGGTCTTCGTTGGGTTTGTTTGCTTTTATCTGAATGAATTTTGAAACGAATTGGCTTTTGTTTTTGAACGAATAGGGAAGTATTGGACCGATATCAATACTTAAAAATCATGTCATCTTCCGATCACCAGTCGTGTTAAAAGATGGACTTATTGCAAGTAAAATATTCAGTGGTGAACAGGTTGGTTTCATTCATTTGAAAGCTCGATTCACCTATAAATTTTCGTTTGTTGATTAGTCGTTAAGTATTCAATCAGAGAAAAGTGTACATATTCAAAGTGGTTCGGAACATAAACATTCGTCCCTCACTGTTGGTAAGACGAAATGAACTCGTCATAGAACATTTCGATCGTTTTGTTTTCTTTCGAAAAGATAAGAATGGAATACATGCCGATTGCGAACAGTTTCAAATTAATGATCGTACTGGTTCAAAACTTGTGGCTATTGATTCATCACAGATTCAAGTTTATACGAATGATTTAACGATTGATTCAAGTAAAACACGATTAGAACTTCCACATCTTGTAACCAATTCAATTAGTTCAGATAAAAATCTCAGGTAAACACTAAAAACAAAACTGCAAATATAATTATTATTTTGATTTAGTCTATCGGCAGATGATGGCCGATTGGTTCTCTCATCGAATAAAGATATCGATGTATCTGCACGGCAAACACTTGATTTTATTGCCAATGATATTGTTATCAAAGCCCATACTGTTCGTTTTTTGCGTTTTGTTATTGTTTGAAATCGATCATTTCTTTGATCATTTAGATTCGTCTTCAAAATGAACATATTTATTTTGATAATTTACGTTTTTTTGATCGTGCCAAAGCGCCAATCATGGGTCGTAGTTCTCAATCATATTCGGTTTGTATTTGTGAAAATGGTTTAGTCTTCGCAGCGATCGATTGTCGACAACATGCATTTGATTGTCGCGAATAGAAGTTTGTTTGTTTTGTTTTCTATGCATTTATTCAATCGTTTTCGTTTTTTTTGTATGTTGTGTTTTAAACAACTATATTCTCTATTTACTTTCTCAGGCAGTGTAACCAAATAAGAATAATAATCAAAAAATCAGTCATTTTTTTTGTCTTTTGAAAAAAATAACTTAGTATTTGCGTGCGATGTTTTGAAATTAAACGAATAAATTTTAATGTTGTTTGAATGTTTTTTTTTCTTATTCGTATTTTGACAAATGAATAAAATCATCATCGTAGATAAATGATTACAGAATTGATTGAATTACAAAGACTTGATGCGTCTGATGATCGTGTTTGGTGTGTAGCATGGAATCCAACAGGGACATTGTAGGCTTTCAATTATTTGTCGATTTCAAAACGAGCTTTCATTCATCGTTATGTTTTTAGACTTGCCTCATGTGGTTCAGATAAGTTAATCAAACTTTGGGGCCGTGAAGGTTCAGGAGAGAAAAATTGGATTTGTAAAAGTACGCTTACTGATGGTCATACACGATCGATTCGTTCAGTTGCATGGTCATTTTGTGGTACACGATTAGCATCAGCTGGCTTCGATGCTAAAGTCTCGATTTGGGAAAGACAAGGTCAAGATTTTGTCTTACAAACAACGTTAGAAGGACATGAAAATGAAGTCAAAGATGTAGCTTTTTCACGCAGTGGACTTTACTTGGCAACTTGTGGCCGAGATAAAAGCGTTTGGATTTGGGAATGTAATTAAGAGTTTCCGTTTTTTCATATTTATATTGGTCTTTTTTTTTGAATAGATAATGATGAAGAGAATGATTTTGCGTGTGCAGCTGTTTTAACAACGCATACACAAGATGTTAAACATCTCAAATGGCATCCACAGAAAGATGTAAGAATTCGATTGAAATTTAAAATATAACAAAAACTGATTCTTCAGTCAGATCTTAGCCTCGTGTAGTTACGATGATACAGTGAAAATGTTCATTGAAGAAAGTGATGATTGGTCATGTGCTTGCAGTTTAGGTAGAATTGATTTTCAATAAATATCACGATATATTTATGAGTATGACTTTTTTTGTTAACAAGATTCGCATACATCTACAGTTTGGTCGTGTGATTTCGACGCATCTGGAAAACGACTTGTTACATGCAGTGCTGATAAGACAGTGAAAATTTGGCAAGCCTACGAGAAAAATAATCGCGAAGGTACTGTGATTTTCGTAGATTTGCACAGATTATATATTAATTATATTAAAATATCAGGTATTCGTTCATCGAATGGTGTTTATCCCGTATGGAAATGCGTATGTACTATTAGTGGTTATCATACACAAGCAATATATGATGTGAAATGGTAGTTTTTCTTTATTTGTTTATCTTATTTCGAAATTGTTATTATATAAATTTTAGGTGTCCTTTAACCGGTTTAATCGCAACAGCATCTGGTGATAATGGCGTTCGAATTTTCCGTGAAGACGAAAGTGAACAAGCCGATGCACCGCCTAGTTTTTCTCTCATTGCTTCCAATATTCAAGCACATACTCAAGATGTTAACCGAATATCATTCAATCCGAAAGAACCTGGCTTATTAGCATCATGTTCCGATGATGGGACGGTTAGATTATGGCAAATTGAACAGAAATCAGCTTGATTTTTCTGAATTTTTTGTTTAGTTAATTTTTTTTTCTTTGTTTATTTCGTTTAAAAATAAAAAGAATCGGATAAAAACAAACGCATCTACACGAAACTCGTGCTTTAACTTAAATAGATAAAAACAAAAAACTGTTCAATTAAGATCGATAAGCGCAGATTGTTCTTTGACTGTTGTTTCATCATCTAAAGTCATATTTGCATTCTGCAAAAAAGAAAGTGTTCATTTTAAAAATCATCTATTCTCGAAAGAAGACAGCAATCAAACAAACTTGTGTTTCGTACGGCTTTTCGACTTGAGCAGCCGGTTCAGACGAATGTGTGCTGATACGAGTTTTTATTTCGTTGAGCATATTTGATGCCGTATTGGTGAATGTGCTTGAAATTTCCACAAAAAAACAAAATTCATACTGATGTCTTTTGTCTGAAATGAATTACCTTGTTGGTTCAGGTTGACTTACGTTATTTGTTCGTGTGGTTTGTGGTGAACCAACAGCATCGAGACCTTGTCGAAGAAGACGATTGAGACGTTCGACGGATTTCGGTGGACATGGACGTACTGGTGATGGATAAGTTAATGGTACACTTGAATCGTACATATCACATCCATGAATACGTTTATTTACTGAACGATATCGATAGATACTTGGTGTTGGCTCTTTTTTTCTAATTCACAGAAGAGAAGAAAGAAAAAAAGCGAATCCAAGTGTGAACAAAACATATTTCGATTACTTTCGAGATTTTCCTTTGTTATTTATACAATGACCTCGACAATAGCAAACATAGACAACGGTTAATAATAATGTGAGTATAATCGCAAGTCCAACAAGAAACCAATGAAAATAAGTAAATGGAACAGCTCGTACGAGATTATGTAATTCTCCGTTTGTGACATTTGATTCGAGTGTATCGAATGGAATTAACTCAACAATTTCAGGTACAGTAGAAACAAAATCAATCGGTGTCGTCGTTGTCGTATCATCCCATGATGATACAAACTGTTCGACTGTTGACAAAGACCAATCGAAATAAATTTCTCGATGATAAAGTTCAGGTCTACCACCGTAAAGTGTTCGATATGTAAATAAACCGCCGTTTGCCATTTGTTGTATATACTCGATATTTCGAACGCAGCGAATATATAAGTTCACTTTTCTTTGTTTTCTCTCGAAGACATTATTCGATTTCTTTTTGTTTCTGTATGCCCTGGATGATGATACGACTTTGACAAATTGAATGATGTTTACTTCGGACGGTACGACCATTTACATAGTTACGGTCGAATAGAACGAAAAACAAGTTTTATTTTTAATCATAGAAAAATAACAAAAACGAAAATAATAACGAATTGAATATCAATCATCGTCAGCATACGATGTTGGTGTTAGCCGAATAATTGAATCAAGTGCATTACCCAATGATTCCATGGTTTTTTCTAATTAAATAAACATTCGTCACGAAAATAACGAGAGAGAGAAAGATAGAATGTACCTGATTTCTTTTGATGTTTTTTCATTTTTTTAAATTCTTGTTGTCGTGTAAGATTAGATTTGTTTACTGTTCGTCGAATTTCTTCATCATATTGTCGGTCAGCTGTGTCAGCATGTTGTTGTGCAGATAAATGTTTTGATCGATCTGATATTTGAACTTTAAATTGGACCTCTTTTGTTGGTTCGAAATGATTGTCACAATCATCTTCCATTTTCTCATCATCGGAATCTTCAAATTGTTCATCTTCATCATTCATCAAAGCATCAATATCAAAGACTTCGTTCATTTGCGTAACAAGCTCCGTACTAATGATATCATGTGTACGTTCAGGCGGTTCGGTAAAATAAGTCAATTTTCCATGTGTCCAATCGGATAGGACTCGTTGAGCAGCTTTATGCGTATCTGGTAAACCACCTTTTTTCAAACAACCTAATTTGACAGCCATTTTCAGAAGAAATTCATTAGCATCTTGAAAATCGGTTAAATCATATTGACGCATCATCTATTACGATTTGTTTAATATTGATAACAGTAAAAAAAAACATATTTTACTTGTTCTTTGGTACATCGATGAAGTAACAATTCGATAGCTGGCATTGGATTTTCAATTGTTTCAATCTAGATGATTGAGTTTTTTTTATTACACTAAGATATAAAATGTGATTGTATCGACAACATACTCGAACACAATTTCTTAGAACGAGATTTGCTGGATTCGTTTCTTTCGACATCACAATACCAGGACTATCGAATAATTTAATTAATTTATCCAATTTAATCGTTTGCATTTGTCTATAGAATAAAACTGTTATATTCAAAATGTGCTCGAATAAATTTACTTGGTAAGACCAGGCATTGAACCTGTTTCACAAGCTTGACTTCGTTTCAAACTATTGATTACACTACTTTTACCTACATTTGGATAACCTTAACAAATACAACATGCCTGTCTTTTTTTTCGATATACTAAAAAAACCACAACTCTCACCAACAATTCCAACAGTAATACTTGTTTTAATATCATTTTTTCGACAATAATTCGACAAAAGATTCATTAATGTCGATGCACCGATGCATTTATTTGATGATTTCAATAGATGATCATCACATGCTTTGACAGATGTTTTTATTTGACCCTGAAAATAATTTAACAACATTCGATTGAAAACTATTCAACAAATCAAAACAAACCAATCGATCACGTTGATTTTGAGTCGAAGCACGAAATGCAATTGTTGGAAATTCATTTCGCAAATATTTCAACCATTTATCAAGATTATGACGTGGAATAAGATCTAATTAGTTGATAAATTCAAAATTTCCATCATCGAATAAACTCAATTTGTCATACCGATTTTATTTAATAACAAAATAAGTTTCTTATTTTTTCCTGAAGTTAAAACAGCTTCTTCGACTTGAGGACAACGACATCCAAGAGGATCACGAGCGTCGAGTACTTCAATAATAATATCTGATGCATCGACAACCTTTGATTTCAAACAAAAACAATGAAAAGTTATATTTCATCAATTGATTTACTTTTTTGAATTCTCGATAAAATGTCCGTCTTGATTTCTCCTGACCTTCGCCAATTTCCGTTGAAAATTGTTCTTGTTGTTCGTTCTAAAATTATCGAATAAATTCAACGATTCTTCTTAATCAAATCTCCTTACATGTAAAGTCTCTTCATGTTCAAATACATTCTGTCGACGTTGAACATCGAATAACATTGATTCTAAAGTTTTCGGACGTTCTTCTTCAAACTAAACAATTGCGAGTTTACATTTATCTAGTTCGATATTATTTCTAAGAAATTCGAACCTGTCGTTTATTAGTATTAGTTGCCTGTTGAGATAAGTCATGTTTCAACGAATTTGATTTCGGAAATTTAAAATCTTTGAATTTCTTGTTACTCATTACTGTTTCCGTTGAGAAAAATCGATCAACGAACTTTAATTTCGTAAGTAAGCGAGCGAGCAAGTCGATGTCAGTCTATTGATTTGAGTAAAATAAGACCAATTGTATTAGTTTTACTATTACATGAGTAAAATCTGTAGTGACCTCTAGTATTTTCTATAGATCGATGAAAAAAAAGATCAAAAATATTAGACTGTTTGTGATACATCTTCCAATCGGGTAATATCAAACATAGTTTTATTCTTTTTCAAATCGAAAAACAACTGTTCATCATAGACAATCACTGTTAATGATAAGTTTTTCTGTTGTTGTTTATGTCAGGAAATTTGATAATTATCAACGTTCATATCATTCAAACCCAGTAATTCATTTTGTTCAGTCGTACGTTCATAATGTTCGACTTTTAATTGCGGATCAGGTTCGGGTGCACACGTATTTTGCAAATAACAATTGCCAGCTGGATCATCAAGAACAATCGTAACGAATTTCTCTCCAGCAAGAACAGCATCAATATCACCGAGAAATGTTGACATTCGATTTTTATCCGTATTTGCATCGTGACTATCACCACCACTGAACGGCATAATAACACTAGCTAATTGACTTTTCAATGTCGTAAATATTCCTTCGACTGTTGTAAATCGACCACCGATCGATTTCGATTCGGATAATTCAAAATCAAGATCAGGTATCGCAAGCGACGATGTTTCAGAAACTAAGATGTCTCGATTGAGATCTTCGGCATCGTTCAAGGTTAATGTATATCGAATACCTCGAGATGCAATACCTGTACCCGATTTAACTTCATTTGATTTATGTCCACATTCATCACATGCTGTTGCCATGACGATAATTTCTTTGAAATACGGAATATTCGTTACTTTCATGTTGGTATCACATGGTGCATTGCAATAAGAACAATTCGTACCGAATGTAAGAACTTCATCTTTGACATTTTCAGATGTAAGTGCTTCGGATTGATTTTCATCGGTTGTCGTTTGTTCGAATGAATCGTTGTCATCGTCAGTGATTCCGAGAAGAGCATTTTGGTCAGCATTTCGTCGGTATTTTTTAGTTGTCATTTGCTCATCACGATAGGGTGCTCGTGGATTTTCAATGAAACTGTTGCCACTTGGATCATCGACTTCGAAATGAAATGGTGATGAGACTTTTTTCAAAGATTCAAGACGTTCGATAAATTGAGTTAATTTATTCATTTGTTGCTCAAATTCTGAGATATTTTTTTGTGCATCACCGTCATCATTTGAATTATTTGTTTGATTTCGATGTAATTCATCGATTGTTTCTTCGATTTGTTTGACTGTCTTATTGATATTTTCAATAGTTGAGTCGATGAATCCTAGAAAAATAAAAATAAAAATAAAAATCGATTTTTATTGATTCAATTCGAACCTTCGATCGTTGTTAAGAGACCATTTTCGCCGTATGGTTCTTGTTGAAAGTCCAATTCTTTGATTCGAATTGTTCCATAACTGGATTTAACAAATTGTCGATTAAGATCTTGACTTGTTTTAACTTCAACAGTGATTAAGATTCCATAGGCTTCAACTCGTTGAGCTGGTTGAATATCATTATTTTTGAAATGACACGAATCACATTCGAATGAACTGAGTATAACATCTTTGTAGTAAGGTATACGTGTCAATAGAAGACGTGTATGTCCTTTTGCATAACAGTTCATACAGAGTGATTCGATTTCAGTTAATTGATTTTCAGCATCATCGGCAGACAATGCAGTAAATGCTGGACGGTTTTCGGTAGTAGAAGCCATTTTAGATTTCAATTTTGAATATGATCTAGAGTGATCGAGCAAAGGTCTTTTTATAGATTAAGACAGCGGGAGATGACGACATATTTCAAGAAAAAAACAGATTCTTACGAAATGACAGCATGACTAAGTTACCTATTGAATTATGTCACTTCCCTGGAGTTTTTCAGGATTGAAAAATACGGAGAACAGTGTGTAGTCTTCTGAGTAAAATATAGAAGGTACCTAAACCAATCATATTTATTGATTAGTATGTCAGAGAGCGCCCTCTCACAAAGACTCACTTGTCCTTAGATCTTTTAACTATACTAATACAGAGATTTGTATTTCATACGTATCAACAACAATAACAAAAATAGAAATATAGAATTAACTGAGAATCAATTGTATTGTTTTTCAAGATATTCATTTTCTGTAAATATATTAGTTGTGACGAAAGTTATGTACTCGTTACCACCTGTTTTTTCGACTCATTAATTGTCTAGATGATAAAAAAATGATATCACTAGGCAAATTTCAAGCAGAGTATATATAAAATCTCACTCTGAAGTCATTCAGTCAATTTTGATTGTGTATACTCATTTCGAAATGAAAGTATTTGTTGCTTTTTGTGTTCTTTTGATTGATGTTTATTGCATTTCTACGACGATTGATGAACAATATAACGATCAATGGGAACTATTCAAACGTATCTATAACAGAGAATTCAGTTCCGTCGAAGAAGAAGCTACTCGGTAGGATTCGTTAATGATCAATAACGAGAATTTTTGTTTTCATTCTATTTCTATAGTCGAACCATTTGGGAAACTAATCTTGTTAAAATTAGAAAGCATAATCTGGAAGCTGATATAGGTCTTCATAGTTATACATTAGGCATGAATCGATTTGGTGATATGGTAAAATCTATCTTTTTTTCATAGAACTTTAGTCAATCTTTTCGTGTAGACAAATGAAGAATTTCGAAAACAAATGAATGGTTTACAAATCTCTATTGAAAATGATCATAGTGACTATGATCATCATACATTTCGAGCACCAGCTCACGTCACTATTCCAGATGAAGTTGGTAGATGTTTCTGAATGATGATTAATCTTTTGACAAAATAATAATTTCTATAGATTGGCGTAAAGAAGGTTACGTTACATCTGTCAAAGATCAGGGACAATGCGGTTCATGTTGGGCTTTTTCAGCTACTGGTTCACTTGAAGGTCAACATTATGCTCAAACTAAACAACTTGTTTCACTTTCTGAACAAAATTTAATCGATTGTTCGGGCAAATTCGGTAATATGGGCTGTGATGGCGGTTTAATGGATTCATCTTTTCAATATATCAAAGCTAACGGTGGTATAGATAATGAAGCAAGTTATCCGTATGAAGCTGTTGATGGAAAATGTCGATTCAAAAAAGAAAATATTGGTGCTACCGATTCAGTTAGTGAATATTTTATTTTCGTTTCAACAATAAAATTTGTTTTTTGTTTGTTCGTTTGTAAGGGATATGCCGATATCAAGAAAGCGAATGAAACTGATCTTGAAATTGCAATTGCTACAATTGGCCCAATCTCTGTTGCTATCGATGCTTCACAAAGTTCATTTCAATTGTATAAATCCGGTATCTACGATGAACCTGCGTGTTCAACAACTGCACTTGATCATGGTGTTCTAGCTGTTGGTTACGGTAAAAAAGGTGAACGAGAGTATTACATTATCAAAAACTCATGGGGTACATCATGGGGTGAACAAGGCTATATCTTAATGAGTCGTAAGAAGAGAAATCAATGTGGTATTGCTACGATGGCCAGTTATCCGCTTGTTTAAAAATATTTTCTTTGAGAAATCATTTATTTAATTGTTGATGTTATTGAAATTAGAATAAAGAATAGACAAGCAAATAAGAAAAAAAAATACAATCTACACTCTCTGAACAAGAAGAAAATAAGTATAAGAACAATAAAGTTAACAAATAGTAGAAAATTTCATTGAGAATTGGTTATCATTTGTACAAATCGAAGAATGATTCTAATTTTGAACAGTTAATGGTGCTGTCTAAACAAAATATTTTCTTCAAAATAGAAAAACGCAGAAGAAGTTGATAATTACATACCGACAACATGCCTAAACGATGTCGAGGTCGAATGAGAAAAGGATTTTCAAGATATATATTATTATTGCTTTGTGGTTTAAGACTGATGACATCCTAAATAGAATATTTTTTGTTCTGAAAGTTTCATATCGATGCATGAATGGATGAAACGTACTTTTTCGGTGCAATATCGCACGCCAATCATTGTATGACCGAAAATATGTCCGTGTTTTTTGAGAGCACGTTGTGCTTGAAGACGAGTTTCAAATTTAATATGAAACAAATTCGATTCTTCGACAATCTAAATCAAAAATTCGATTTTATCAAACGAAAAAGTAAATCATCGTGTTCTTACAACATATTTTTCAATAACACCTAATCGACTAAATTCATCAATTAACGTTTGCACATCTGCTTTTGTTCGATAGCCGAATACTGTCAGCCATGTTCCATCATTGCCACTTTCACTTGCAAGACTAATTCAACAAAACATAGATCGAAATCCACTCTCGAATATATATTTACTTCGTTCGTTGAGTCGTTTGAATAAATGTAAAATTATTTGTCGACGTATTCGCTGCATCCATCGATTGATCCATGCTAACTTGCGTCATTAATCCGAAATCATATGATGTACTTGTATTACCGAAGAGAAAATTCGACGTTATTCGACGACTATTCTCGATTTCATCGTATGGATTTATATTGCCAGTACGTGTTCCGTATCCTCCTTGTCGAAATAAAATCGATGTTTGTTGATCATCCACTAAGATGAAAATTATGTTTAAGATCTATTGACAACAAAAAAAGAAAAACGCCGAAACTCGTACTGGCTTGATCGTTGTTATCAACGAGAAAACGGACACGTTTTTGTTGTCCAGGTGATAATGGACTCGATGGTGATTTTCTATTGAAAAGAAGGATAGATATGTTTTTGTGTTGAGGGTGAAAAAAGAGAAGATTACGAACGATTCATCAAATGTATGTTTACTCATTAGAGATACAAACGGTGAAGACTAAACATTAAAATCGAGATTGATCATTGAAAATAGAAGATAGTTTTTACCTTTGAATTGTCTCGAAAGAACGTTGATGAATGCATCTGAAATAGAAAAATTCAAATGAAAGAAAAAAATGTTTAACTATTGTCGTGTTTTCTTCGTTTGTTCTCGGATTTTTTTATCAATTTGTTCACAAGGAACATAGAAACCTCGATTAGTTACAAGAGAAATATGAGCTTTTCTGCATATTGGACACAAACCATTGTAGCCTGTGAAAGATTTATCACTCTCCATGGCATAGAGAAGTACATTGTCGCATAAAACTTTGCCTTTAATAGTAACTTTCTGTGTTCCAAGTTGAACAGTTCTATTTTCAAAATTCGATTCATTATCTATCTGATTCGTTTGATCGTTGAGCATTAATTTGTTGATTTCATTTTCTCGTATTCGAATATCTTGTTTGAATTGTTTAATTTGTTCGAATGATGCTTCACCATCCTTAAGCAATTCATTGATTTTCTCAACAATTTTCGAAAGTTCACTTTCTTGTTTGAATATTTCTCGATTAAGTTCTTTAACTTTTCGTTCATATTCTCGATCGATCTCTCTCTGTTTCTCATCACGCCATTGTTTCAATAAATTCAATGGGAGATTTCGATCTTCTTCAGGTTTCAATGTACTTCTCACTAAAAAAAACAAACAAATTCGTCTGTATCAAACATAGATCATGATTCTACACTGATTAACACGATCGACAAGTGGTATCAGTTCATTATTCACTTCTGTTTGATGATCATTGAAATGTTTCGAACATACTTTCTGATCACAATGAAGACATAAACATGCTGAAGCTCGTTTACAATTGTTGACAGAACAGATCGACGATAACGACATATTCTTATCCAATAATACCAATTTTTTTTTTTATTATCTTTCTAAAACAATCAATTATATATCCACTGAGTGTCGCCAGTTGTTGAAATCAAAAGAAATATGAACATATTCCCATTCAGTTGTCATATATTTAATGTATGATAATACAACAAAGAGAAGAAAAGAACGAGACAATCGACTAGAAAGAAGAATAACACATTGAGAATACGATAAAAATACTGATTTAGTTATAGTTTACGAGATAGATAATGAATATGGAATAATAGTCATAAAAAAAAAACAAAAACAAAATGAGATTATACTGTGTCTATTGACGATTAGTGTCCAAGATTCAACAGATCAGCATCTTGTACTATTTGTCTTTGATTCGAAGTGAATTGTTGTTGTTGTTGATCGTCTTGAATAAGATCATGGTCATTCTCATCCTCATTCTCATCATCATCATCATCATCGTCATTATTCACTATTGCACGGAGTGTTGGCAAACTTAGATCGACTTCAATTGGAAATATATCAGCTTCTTTCATAACTTCATTACAATCTTTGTGATATTTATCGAGTGCAGTTATGAAACGATGTAATTGAAAAACAATATCTTGAACTAAAAGAAAAACAAGTTTTGAATGAAGGAATGAAACAGAAAACGAACCATGTTTTTGATCGAGTAATTCTAATTTCACAAGAACATCGGCACGCATTTTAGCAAAACGATCACGAGCTAATTGTCGACATCGAAGAATTAATCTGAAAATCGAACAAATCGAATTATTTCCCAAGAAATCATTGACTTTCTCACCGATATTCGTAGTTTCCAGTTTCAACACGATAGAGTGGCTCTTGAAGTGCAGCATAACTGCATTCTTCATCATCCATTTCTTTAACTTTCAAGCAATACGACTAAATTATCAATCAGTAAAACATTTCGATTTCCTTGAATCATCATCAAAACAACTTACTAAATATTCGAATTTGGCATCGGCATATTTTTCAATAGTTAATTTCGTATCTGGAATGGCTTTTGTCAAATAAGTATTCAAATCAGCAATCATCTAAAACATCGAATTATTTTCCATGTCAAACTAAAACAAAAACGATTCCTACAGGTTTAACGGTTCGTAATAAAGTTATTGCATGTCGATCGATTTGTCGATGAGCTTCACCGAACTTTGTAAACGCTTCCGATGCTTTAAATTGCGGTTCACGTGCGCCGATACTTGCAAATGCATCGCCAAAATTACGATGCGTATGTGCTAATTCGAATATTGCTTTGAGAACAGCACGCGTATGTTCAATCAAACCACGATACAGTTCAGATGTTCGTTCGAGTTCATCTAATTTCTTTATCAAACCGTCTAAATACGCAGAAATTATGTTTTCAATCTCGATTTTTACGTTATGTTTTACCATTGCATAAAATGGCACGACTAAGTCCAAGAGCGTCTGCAGTTGTCGAACTCATTGTATCGACGATTCGATGTTTCATTTTTTTGAGAACTAAATATCAGTGAATTTGTTATTAAAAATAAAACTCGGATAAACAAACAAACAAACCGATGTCTAATGTTTTTCCTTCTTTGGGTTGTGCATGTAATTTATTATAATGTATTGCCACTTCATTCTGTAAAACGATTCAACACAAGATTTAACAGATGAAAATCAAATTTTCGGTACTTTGCAGTTTTGAATTAGTTTGGCTACTTCGACTTTCGTTCGTCCTTTGACTGATTTGCCATTGACAGATATCAATTCATCGCCTAAATTTCAGTTTCAAATAGTTTCTTTGCAAATTAAAACTCAAGTTTTCAACCTGCTGCCAGAGATCCATCGCGAGATGCTGGTGTATTATCGAATATTTGCACAATATACAAACACGGACAAAGTGGAGCTCCACCACCAATACTAATTCCAACTAAATTCTGAGCGTCTTTTATTAATGTACATGTTCCAGATGTCAACGTCATTCCACTAAAATAAATCATTTCAAAGAAGAAAAAAAAAGAAATAATATATAAATCTTCAGTCGATTAGCTAGCTTACAGCGTATCTTCTTCTAAATCACCGTATTCCATGATGAAATCTTGGAAAATATCGATAGTATTTCGAATATTCTAAAAATCAAGAGAATACGATAAAACAAAATAATAAATAATCATCATCAACTAAACCAGCGAGCGAACGAGCGTGCATATTATCGGGTTTGTATTGGATAAAAGAAAAGCAACAGATGTCACTTGTTATTTATAGTCAAATAGTTTATTTTTTTCAGTTTTATTGAATCAGACAAAAAAAGGACTACGTCTATGTTTTGTTTTAGTAAACTATAATTCGATCGATGGCTGCTGTATAATCATTTCGATTGTAGATACGAAGAGAATTGAACCCTTGACAGAGAGTTAGAAGAATCGATACAGAAGCAATCGGTTGATTAGGTAACATCGCAGGAAAAGTGATGTTTGTTGAAGTGAGTTCATTGTTGAGAGAAAGTTGAGCGTACCGTTGACGATCAGTTAGATAATAGAAAATAATGGTTGTTAAACCACCATTTGTACTTGAAATTTGTTCAATAATAAGCTCATTTGCAAAACCGATGTTGGTCACTTTTCGTTCACCAGAACAAACTGAACATGTTTGAATACTTGAGGAAATAAATGTATTTGTTAGAGATTCAGCTTCATAGTTCGTTGCTGTGATTAAAGATCGATTTTGAACAGGTGCATTTGTATTTATGAGACAAGATCTTTTCGACATCGTTGTTGTTGTGAGATCCATACTTGAGAGAATTTGATCTGGTAGAATGTAGATTCGTTCAGTGAATAATAATTGAACTAGAAAATGTGAATAATGAGAGTAAAAAAATGAAATTATATTTATTGAATGTTTTACAAGTATCAAGTGGTACGTCTAGACTATGAAATGTTCGTGCAAAAACTGTTTCTTTCATATTATTTTGACATTTCTTTGCACATTCGAGTGCATAGCGAAGTTTCAGTGTAATCATTAATTGATTTGTTGAGTTAATATGTGTTCCAATTCCGGGTTGCATGATGGTTATTATTGTTTTATTATTATGATCGAGAGTTATAGGGGATGCTACCTAAGTAGAACAATCAATTTATTATTAACAGTTTAATTTAATTTAATTTATTTTTACGAGCAAATTTTTTGATGGTGAAACTTGACGAACAATATAGGCATCAGTGACAGAAACACTTGTTTTTCGAGTAAATTTCTTTTCGTTAAGTTGTTCTTGAAGCTAAATAAAAGATTTATGGATTTGAATTTTTGATAGAGAAATCAAACCAAATTTTGAAGAATATTTAGTTTATCGAAATCGAGTTCATCTACGACATAACTCCAATTCATTGGTGAAATTGATAATCGATCTGGTAGATTGTACATAAGTAGAAGAACATCACTTTGAACTGAAATTAAAACAGAAAAAAGAAGATATTTGATTCGATATTATTTCTTTTCCTTATCTAACTTTGATATTTCGTTTGAGTCTCGTCGGTCGCTGAAAATATTGGTAGAAATGTAAATGTAATCAGTGCTGCAACAATAACGAAAATAAATAATGTGCAGCAAATACTTAGATAAACCATAGGATTTAATCGACGGAAACTAAATAGATAAGAGTGTTTTGTTTTATGATCGAAAAGAAAGAATTTTCGTTTACAATCGACGATTGAGTGGTGTTCCTCCCGTCGAACATTCTAACGAGACCTCGTGTCCTAGCGGCATTTGAATCTTGCAAATGAATGAAATGAGAAGAAGAAGAAGAAGAAGAAGAAGAAGAACGATCTCGAATACGACAGTACTTTAACTCAATCCTCGATCATATATGAATAATATAAAAGAGAGAATAATAGATAATATTATTCGATGGATATGATTTCATTTGTTGTTAGAACGACATGCAACTGGATACGATTTCATCTGCATCAGTTTTCAAGATTATTGAATTTTTTTTATATTGTAAAGAAAATCACAATCAGGTATTTCCATTATTTGTATTGTTATGAAATGCTCTGTTTTTAAACTTGAATAAATATCTTTATCTGTGACAATGTATAGGTGTATCCACCAGAAATAAAAGCAAAATTTATTGTCTGGAAAAAGAAGAGAGTGAAAGAGAACAGAATATGTTTTCAACTTAACAAAAAAACCGAAAATAAAATAGAAAAAACAACAGTACAAGCAATACTGATATTCAGTCCGATGGAAGAATACCAATGTGCATATGCAAATGCATTGTCAATAATAAATCGTTGATTGAATAGCTGTTCATATATATATATATATATATATAAGGAATAAGCCGAGTGCTTTGTAATTATATCGATAATGAGATCATCTAAACATGTGAACACAATCCAACTAATGATGAAATGAATTTTGTACCATCTTTTACGGTGTTTGATAACCCAGGTGATTCAATCCGACCCCAGGGCGATCAATACGGCCGCCATGACGGTACAAAACGATAGTATATACGGCCTTTTTACAGTAAATCACGACTGTTTACGACCGTGCTAATTCGATCTGGGATATCTTCGATACAAGTATTTGATCGAGGAGTACAGTAAATTTTTCTTCCGATGAATGATTCATTCAGTAAAACCATATTAGTAAACTTTATTCGTATGCTGAAACTTTATTAAGAAGGTTGTTTTATAATCGAAAAACAATAACTTGAACTAAAAAAAACTTTGTCCAATGAGACTTTTCTTCAATTCTTCGCTTTATTTTTCAATTTTGATATTCACTAAATTTTTAGTTGATTGCTTTTAAACTTCAATAAATATCAATATCTATGACAATATATATTTTATATAATTCATCACGAACATGTATCGATCATTGAAAGTCTTGGAAGGGAGAAAAAAGTTACAATAAAAAAAAGAAAGAAAGAAAATTCACACAGTGTAAATCGTTGGAGTTTTGTTTTTTTTCTTCGCTTATTTTAGAGACAGTAGACAGAGGGAAAAGAAGACATTAACTGCCAATCACAGAAAATTGTAATAAGTTGAATAGTATTGCACAGAGAAAGAAAAAATTCCAAAACAGACACATTAAATGGTCAGTCAAAAGAAAAGTATCGATGGTCTTCTATTCACCTGCACTTGCATGACTACGTTTTCGATGAATAACATAAGGACCGTTGAGTGTGGGCGACATCGAACCACTGCGATTTGTTTTCTCATTTGAGTCCTCTCGAACAAAAACAGGAATTTTTGGGTTTATCACCGTATTGAGTAGAATAAGAAATGCACGCGAAGGTAATAAACCTTTGATAAATGGAATTAAATAATAAGAACGTGGAACACAAACTATCTTTCGATTGATCTAAATTATAACGAAAAGAAATACTAGGTTTTTTTTCTCTTGTTGAATAAACTAAATGAGTGCAAACCAGAATAGCATGCATAATCTTTTTCGATGCATAATCAAGTGTTAACGGAGGAATAATTGGATTGAAACGTTTTTTAGCTAGCTGATATAGATGCGTGGAAAGATAATGAGACACAGCTGATGTTGTGTAAATACCATCATAACCTCCTGTATTTCAATGTTGAATTTATTATCTTTTGTGCTGAAAGATCTTTTTACCTAGAGTTAATTCATGATCGATACTTTCCATGAGACCAACAAGACCAAATTTTGCTGTGCAAATATCCGAAAAATTACCCAAACCACAAACAGCAGTCGAACCAAACATAGTAATAATATGACCATGATTACGTTTCATCATTGACGGAAGAATCTGTCGAATTAACTACATGACAGAAAAAAGAACATATTTCGAATGATTGTTATGATTTTCTAGCAAACAACGTATTTTACCCAATAAGCTGCAAATAAATCTACGCTTAGGGTTCTAGTGAATTCTTCTTCAGTCATATCAACAATTGATTTCGATGTCAAAGTTGCCGCTAAAGACAAAACAAAAATAGATCCGATTTCATAAATTTACAAAACACAAACCATTATTCACAAGCATAGTAATTTCTCCTACATCTCTCTGAACTTTATCCACTAACGCATTTACTTCATCTTGTTTTCCAATATCACATTGATATGAAAATACACGTTTTTCATTATTATTCATTGGTACTTCTTTTGATATTAATTCCACTGTTTGTGCATTCGATGTTTCATTGATATCGCAAAGTATAACTATAGCACCTCGTTTAGCAAACAAAACCGCCATTTGTTGACCTTAATTAAAAAGAAAAGTTTTAACACAAACTACAGAATCAATCAAATATTTACCTAATCCATTTCCAGCACCAGTTATAAGTACGATTTCATTTCGAATATTTTTTTCTGTTATCGAAAAAACATATTGACTAATAGATTGAATAATAACATGAAGTATTTCGATAATAACTCCAATAAAATATTTCAAACTTTTAACGTATGACCACATTTTTACCAAAAACACATCTAAAAAAGGTAGTCAATCTATTAACACACCATTAATTTCTATTGTACACAGCAAAGAAAAAAAAGAATACTGAGAGAGAGAGAGAGAGAGAGAGAGAGTGATGAAAGTGAGAAGCTATTTATCACAGCAAACGAGAAGAAAGAAAAAGAGTGATGAAGAGACAAAAAGAAGTAGTATAACTGTTATGTTTATTCATTCGTTCGACACTGGTTGACGGCATAGTGGACAAGTTGTATGCTCACTATTGCATAACCAATTGAATAAACATTTGCGATGAAAATGATGCAAACATGGTAATGTACATATATATACATTATGAACATATTTTTCAAGACATATTGAACATTGATATATTTCACTACTGTTCATTTCAATGAGACAATTGTTATTTTCATCCGATTCACTTGTATAGCAATTATCTTCAAGTTTAGTCATACGACGATGCATAGACGGTTTTTTAAAAGTTGAATTTTGTTCATTGAGATCAGTTGGCTGTTCTAAATCGATATCTGAATAATATTCGCTAGCACCTTGAGTTGTCTTTCGTCGACGAATAGTAAAACGCCATATAGGCAGACGATTGAAATCGATTCGCGTTCGTGTCGAAAGAATTTCATTCGAATTTAAACTTAACAATGAATGTTGATGTAACCAAAGACTGTCAGGAGAAAAATATTGTAGAAATGTATAATTCATATGTTCATTTGGACTTTGATCAGAAAAAAGAATACAGAGAATATACTGCCAAATATTTGAGCATAAACTATGAATTTGATCGATCAGTCGAATATTATGTGCAAACTAAAAGTGAAAAAAATCGATATATATATCTGCATAACTCGAACATAAAAAGCCTTGTGTTCAGATAACTTTGTCTTCTATCTCAAACTTGACCTAAATATGGGATGAATTCACGTGTAGATATTCAAATCTTATCTTTTCGAGTACAAAGAACACGTTTATACCACATGTAAACTCTTCGCTGATCGTTTTTTCACTTACATCATATGTTAATCGTCCAAATTGTTTTTTTAAATACCATCGAAACGAAAGACCCAAGAGAATATGTAAACCAATCATCATAGGATATAAAATCCATTTGGACATCGTCGAATAAACAAGAAAATCTGTTCGAATTAAAGTTAACATATTCGAATTAACTGAATATTGCATAAGATTAAATGAAATCATTTGAAGAATAGAATCGATCAGTTCACCTGATAAATAATTGACAATTATTGAACAAAATATACCTGAGATAAAATTCAAAATAAAAATTTTCTTCCAAAATATAATCGATTGAAGAAAATAAATTTCATAGAAAAAATAAATATTCATCAAACTAAACCAAAATGTTATTAATGTTTGATAATTAATTGTTAAACATGCAAGAAAACTGTTCAATGAACGATAGGAATACAATTCATGACGAAGATTTCGATTATTATAAATATATGTTTGTCTCGAAGAATTCTCAAATGAAAATTCGATTTGAAAAGTTTCATTCGATTGAATTTCATAATGAAAATTAATCATCGAACCATAACGATACAATAAAGTGAAATAATAGATTGGTACAGTCGAATGTGATGGAAATCGAAACTGTAGAATCGATCGTTTTTCATTTGGTAATTCGATCCAATCGAAATGTTTATTCACATGATTTTCTAATGTTTTACAGAGCCATTTGAGAATATATTGATAGTTAAAATGTTCGATTGAATAAATATCAAAATGATTGATATTTGTCGAACGTCGATTAATTAATGGAATCAACAAAACAAATCGTTCGTTGGTTAATGATCGACAAAGATTCGAATATTCAGTATTCGAACAATTGAGAATGCCGGTTTGAATGTTATGTATCGATAGACGACGTTCAATTGTTTGCCAATGATCAAATGAAAGATAGACTAATGATTGGCGACGTTTTTCATTAGGAATCATATGAATAAACCTAGAAGAATACGTCGAATTGATTAGAAATTGAAGATTTTCGTTTCTTTTTTTTTTACCAAATTGTATCTTTACAATCATCGACAAAATCAAGTAATTGTTTGTACGATGAAAATCTTGTTGTCTGTCGTTTACTTTGATCTTCAGTCGGTTCGAATAATTCAGACTGTCGAACAGAACCTAAATACAATATAAGTTTCGAACTGGATTTTGTTCATCGTGAGAATTATTTTCGTTTACCTGTCCGTTCAACAAGTTTAATCAGATCGTTTTTTTCTCGAATATTTACAAATGAAATTCCTCGTAAATTCAAAATCTTCTGCAATTGTTTAATAGGTAATTTGTCAATAGATGCAAATTCTTGTAAATTTTCCTGAGATGTTGTCGTCGAATAAAACTCAAGCCAACGATTAAGTAGAAAAAACAACAGAAAATATAAACAAACAAATAAATATCTACTGATCATCTAAAGTAGAACAAGAGAATTCTTCATTTAAAAAAGAAAACAACAAATCAAGATCTGTATATACATTTTGAAATATATTTTTGTTTTTCTTCATAAAGAGTAGAAAATATGTCACAGAGAAGAAGAAGAAAACATTGGAGTGTAAGAGAAAGAGGTTGTATGACAAATAAAAGAATTTATTTTGAGCAACCATTTAGGAAAAAAAACAACAGATGATAAAGAAGGAAAAGAAGAAGAAATGAGAAATAAAAAGCATTTATCTTTCTATGTTTGTTTCGATTTTCGCTTCTATTTTATTCGTATACATATTTGTGTGTATTTTCCTCCTTGAAAAAGAAATCAATGTACAAAAAAAAACATTATTATCAGAGATCAGATTCATCAAACATATAATATGTATATACGTGTGAAAAATTCTCAGACTAGACAGAAGATGAAGAAAAAACAAAGATAACAAGAATTATTTTCACTGTGATCATGCAGAAACAAAAAAATATATGTATGTATAGGCACTTGAAACACGAGAGAAGAAAAGAAAATTGGCTTGTTTGAAGTTGGATTTCTAATAATCTAAACAAATTATAAAAAAAAAGAAAGAAAAAGTATCTCTCTCTCTCTCGTTCTCTCAAATTCATTCTCGTTAGGATAATTTGGCTACAAGTAGAAAATGTTTCCGTTGAATCTGTTGTTGAGGTAGAATTGTCCATTGATCATCATCGATATTATAAATTTGAATAATCCAATGGAAATCTTTGTTTAAACATTGATTATTATCATCATTCATCAATAGATTTTGTTTTTCGACATCAGTTAAATTTGTTAAACAAACTAAACCACTAACGATTAAACGTCGATCGACCAGAACACATTGACAATGATTGATATATGAATATGGCATCGATTGTCTCAACACGATTTCATTACGTACTAAATTAAAACGATAGATTTGTTTCGATTGCCAATAGACCAAATAGAGATCATCATCATGTGTAACAAGAGAAAATCGGCCGATATTGGCATTACGTGGTAACATATAGTAACCAGCCGATATGAGACAAGAATTGAGAGAATTTGAAATATCGAGTGATGAAGTCTAGAAAATAAAAATAAAACAAAATGTTGTCATGAGAGAAACGGAAATGTTTACTCGAGATAATTGTGTTTTATCTTGATTTTTTATTGATGTTGTATCTGATGTTAATTCATCATTTGATGATTGACTTTTAACTAATTGTCCGTTAGTTAATTCCGTATGTTGTTGCATTCGTAGTTTATATGTATGTAACATTTGTGTATCATTCCGATTCGATAGTAAAATCAATTGTCCCGTTGCAACTATCGGTTCACATTGATATGTCGGCACATTTTCGCCAAGACAAGTCCAAGTTTCCGTTGTTAAATCGAACATATCAACAGACCGACAAGAATTATTCGTCGGTGATGAATTCGTTATGCCAAAAAACAACAAAACAACATTATGAAATAGTACACAGATATGTTGAGCACGTGGATACGGCAAACGTATGGATAACATTTGCCATTTTAATGTTGACAATGGCAAAATCCAAATACGATCACTTAATTCACCTGAACGTAGTTGTCCACCGAAAAGATACAATGTCGTATTGGTTGACACGCATGATATATGAGAATAGAGCTCGGGCAAACGACCGAGACGACGCCAACGTTGACGAAAAAAATCATAGGCATGCAAAAGACAATGAGATGATGATGATCGACGATGATCAGGCGATGGAGAACGAGAATGATGATGATGATTGGAATCGATATTACTAAAACATGAAAATAAATCATTTCGTTGCAACAGCAAAAAAAAACAATCAAATTAACATACTTATGATTTGCATTTGTTTCGTTTAATTGTAATTGTGCAGAGAATTTCTGATAGAATGTTACTATAGATTCATCTGTAGCTATGGAATTCGTTGTTTGTTGTTGTTGTTGTTCATCATCATCGTTATCTTCGTCATTTTCATCGTCACTCGAAAATAATTCAATAACAATCAAATGATGTCGAATCTGCGTACTTGGTCTAAACAAACGAACGATTTCGAATTCGAAAAAAAGAACAATCGAACGAGATCTATTTACCGAATAGGACCGAGTAAATCCGGAATGAAATTATTCGAATAAAAATCTTTCAATGTTCGTAAACAAGTCGGATATTTTTGTACTAATTTCTCATTACGCATCGAATTCGTTACAAAATCACTATCACTAATCGAATTCAAACGAATAAATTTAAATAAACTTTGAAAATATTGTTCACGTTCAACGGATCGATAATTGACCCATTGAACAATAGTTCGGAAAACATATTCTTCTTTTGGTATATCCAAATTATCATCGGATAGAACTTCCATTAGCGTATGTTCATTTAAATGAACAAATAGATTCTTCTCATATAAACACATAAAATGATCAACAATATACTGTAAAGTTGTTCGACGTAGTGTATCTAACGAATATAATGTTGCTAATTGTTCGATTTGTATGCAATTATAAATATCAATTTGTAGATAGAGAAATTTAATCAATAGATCTGTTAGTTCTTTTATGGATAACATCACACTTGCATTGAACATTTCGAAAAGATTCTCATAGGTTATATCCGTATGACCGGTATAGATAAATTCGAGAATACGTTTCATTGTCCATGGTGTTATGTCTTGTATGCGAACATTGCCTTCGGTTGATTCACGAAAATTATAGGAGAACATCGCACGAAAATAGGGCGATGCTGCAGCAAGAATTAAACGATGACAAGCAAATGGCACGCCATCGACATAAATTGTAACATCAGTGAATAAATCGGATAGACGAAATTGATTAATAGTGGAGAATAATGCCGATGGATATTCGGAACAATGAATTGAATGACGTGATTGATTGTGTTGTTCGAATTGATTTGTTGTTGTCATTAATGTTGTTGTTGATGATGATGATTGGAGGGGAGCTGAATTTGTTGTTAAATGTGAATGTTTATTTGGAGATGAGGAAAGATTTCGAGTTTTCGAATTCGACATCTGAAAAAAGAAACGAGACGGGAAATATTTGTAAGAAAATGTTTTTTGTTTGAAATTTTGCAGTAAGTCAAAAGAATTAGTTTAGTCAAATAGAAAAGACGATTACGATTGGTCGATGTCGAGATATTTTCTACGAATAAACCAGTGGACTAATAGCGACGCGATGTTTATTTTCAATTAAGAAAATAAAATATTTTTCTACATTTTTTGAATAATTTAAATCAAAAAAATATTTGATTTTTTTTTCATCGTTTCACTAAAAAATTTATCCGTTTATTTGATCGATTCGTTCGTTCGAAATTAATAAATAAATAAATTACGATTAAAATTCAATTCTGCCAATCTGACATTTCTATTTATTTTTGTTTATCAAATCTGTTAATTTCCTTCAAATGTCAAGATCGAATACTCTTTCGTTGACTATCTTCTTCTCCGTCTCAATTTGTATGAGTCATAACGCATTGTTCTTTCTGACATCTGAATGTCTTCGATTCATTCATCGTTGTGTTTTGCTGTTTAATGTTCTATATAAATGCACAGACAGAATGTTGACAAACTCATACTTACTTTCCTCTGATTGTTTCAGTGATCACTAATGCTGAACATCCAGGACGAGGTTTTGGCATTGCACATCGCTAAAAACTAAATCCTGCTTTCGTCTCAAATTGGGGCGAAGAGAGAGGGTAATTTGTTATCAGCGTCTCTGCGTTCGCGCTCAGACCGTTCGTTCTCATAAACAATTTGAAAAAAATACGCAAAGAAATAGAATTTTCTCTTTCGTTTTCATTTGAACTCAGCAGGAGACGACTTGTTCGTCGTAATGAAATATTTAGTTTTTATTTTCAAACAAATTCATTTCACCTAGCATGACAACGAAAACGAATAATGCTGTTAATCTTCCAGCTTTGTACAGAATTGAATATCCGAATAGTCAACGAGGCATGTTCAGTTTACGTGCACCATTTAAAAACAAGAATTATACCACTGAAATTCCACGACAGAATTTTCTAACAAAATCAAATTCAACATACATACATCCCGAATATTTACATGCTGATCGAACTCCACCTTATTCGTCTGATTATGCACAACGAGATGCTCAAGTTCAATGTTCACTTTCAAACACAGATATTCGTAGTACGATAGCTATCAATCGAAGTCAAAGTCCTCGATATCGTGTTGCTTTACAATTACAACCTGTACAACCGAATATATACGAAGTTTGGGACGTTGAAACACCTCCACTTCGTCGAACACGAGAACGTTCTATACATCTACGTTCACCACGTTTAGTCGAAGTGAAATCTTTAAGTGATTATGATTCCGATTATGATGAAAGTATTCTCTATGCTCGTCCTATGTGTCGACCGGCTCCATGTTGTCATCCACATGTGCGAAGGGTATGTGTTCGACAGGATGCTAATACGATATGTTATTAGACAGAACATTACAAACGAATGGGTGCTGAAATAACAGGAGAACCTGTTATTTACTTCGTCTTCGATTTTACTAATGAATCGCAGTTGTTGTTATTTTAATAAACAAAACAAAAAATTGTATATCTATCTAATAAAAGAACAACAACAACAACAACAACAACGACAGCAAGATTATCTATTCACAAAAAATAAATAAAAAACATCTAATTCGATAAAACTCGACATAGTTTGCCAATATCTTCGAGATATAAACGTGAGAGAAGACGATAATCGATAGATTCGATTCCAATACATGTAAATTGAAGTCGATCGTGATTCTAAATCAATCAAACAACAACACAAAAAAAACTTTAGTTTTCACTCGGTGTCTATGTAAAAAGTATTTACATTGTAACGACTTGATTTAACACGAATAAGAAACATATTTTCTCGTCCACAGATACTCGTTAATTTTTGATAGGCTTTATCTTGTTCATCTTTAGTTTTCTCATGTGGAAATTGTTCCGATGTACAACCAAATAGAATTTCGCATTCTTTGTCGAAGAAACTCACCCATTGATAACCAGTCGAATCCGACAAGAGAATCTTTAATTACAAAAGAAAATAAGTAGAGCAATAGGAAATTAAAATAATCGAGTTTATGACTTACACTTGCCATGTACAATAATTTGTAATCTTCGTAATTTAATTCACATTTCGAACAATAATATGTTCCATCGTTGTTATCTTGCAATTTTTTCTTACAATCAGAACGTGTACAAGCTTTGTAAACAGGATCGTGTCGTGCATATGTACAAACAGCTTTTATTCGAAAGATTTCACCGTTATTATTCGAAAGCATGTTTGAATCATAGATTAATAGTTGAGAAAATGTTTTCCATGGAACTAAAGAAAGAAAAATACGAGTTGATGAGAAAATGAAAGAATAAATAGAAATGAATGAACCATTGTCATGAGTTTTGGGTTGGATAGATAAATCGATCATTTCCATTTGCATGCCTTCTTCTAAATACCATCGACGAAGATCGTGAGCACTCGATAGATCAGGATCGAATTGCACTTGTGTACTACTAAGTACTGATAATGTTCGACCTTTACAATTCAAAAAAATAATAAATCTCGATTATTTTCATTTTTTAATTGAATATTTTACCTCCATTGAAATCATTGACACACGCGCCTTTGAATGAAACAATTGTTCGTAAAGCTGATGCTTGAAATTCTTCAGCCTAGAACGTCAATATTGTTGTCATATATGTTTCTTTCAATATAAAAATTTGATGTTTCAATACCATTTTGTACCATAATGTAACATTGATTTGACCAGTTCGATCAGCAATGAGAATGTCACGTTTTGTATAATCTTTGTTTTGTTTACTTTTTCCATGGTTAACATCACTAATGCTGATGATGATTCCAATAATATCTTTAAAGCAAAACAATTTTTATGAACGAAATTTAATTTTTTTCATCAAAACAAACCAACGAATGAATTGCTTTCGATCGTTTGAATTTGTTGAATTGGAACAAAGTCCAAACGTTGAAAGGGAATATTTGGAATATTTTCCGTACATGGTTCAATAATTGTTTCACTATGAAATGTCATTTCGAATTCATTATGAAGATTATTGAATTGTTTATTTGCATATTTGATTTGAGCTTGAGTAATATAATAGATCTAGATTGAAATTAAAATTGAATTTTAATGAAAAAAAATTGTTGTACATTGCCAACGACGAGAATCGGTTCGAATCGATCACAATCTGGACCGAAGGCAGTTGCACGTATTTCACCTGTTTCATCGATAAAATCGCAACTAAAAACTTGACCTTCACCATTCGAAAATCTTCGAATAGGTTTCTTATGTGCCACACGAACTCGAATCGTCCATCTATATGTTAAAATGATTTTATATTTGCTTATTTTTCAATGAAAATCATTCGAATCACCGATTTTGAAAAGGATTTAATGCTTCGATTTTAAACAAACGATTTGTTTTAATTGAACCAATATTTACTGTTGGTAATGTTGCTGTCATGACTGATGATGGAGGAGGTAGAAGTGGTTGTTCATGGATCATAGGACCATTCGAACGCTTTAATGCTGAACCTAGATCAATCAAATATGAATTCCAGATCTTAATTTTTCGCTGGTATTAACCGTTGATTTTTGGTTGAAGAACATTCGTTGTAGATGAATTCGTCGTATCATCTTCATGTAAATCAGCTGTTAATAATGAAACTGGATTGCCAATTTTATGTGTCGCTATATCCAAAACAGTAACTTGAAGAACTTGTAAAATCATTCTAGATTTTATTTAAAATTCAATTTTTTGAATTGAACGAAAAGGTTTTTTTTTAGTTCACGAACTTAGCTGTTTGACCTTTGAGATCACTACGTAAATATCGATCAAGTCGAATAATTGAATATTCTTGTAATTGACCATTTGTTACTAAATCATTTAATTGTACAGTAAGAACACAAGCTAGAACAAGTTTTTTTGTTGTTGAATAAAACAAAACAGAAACATAGAAAAATAGTTACAAGGTAGAAAATGTTTGCCATCAGAAAGAATCAATCGATAACGTTGAGTTTTCTTGTGTTGACTGGGTGTCATAGCTGATTCACTCACTGGTTTCGAATCCATTAATCTAATATTCTAAAATTAATTATTTCGATTCGAATTCGAATAGAAAATGGAGGATCAATTATCCATTTACTAGCACTTGCAGAATTGGCTGTTCACAAGCACTATTTTTAGCAAAACGCTACAGAAAATAAATCAAAACTAATGATTTTGAAAAGATTTAATTTTATACCATTAAAGCACCAGTTGTCAGTTTCTGCATGTTACGAATGTATTTTTGAATTAGTAAAACATAACGGTTAGTTCGATTTCGTTATTTCTTTCTTTCTTTCTTTCCGTTTTAATTAAATCGAATATGTATACGAGAAAAAAAGACTTTACTGACATCACAGACAGATGTCCGTATGTCATATCTTCAATGCAAAATGTATAATAAAAACTCATTGGTTTTTTTTCGGGATTTGTCATTTAAAAAAATACGACGTTCTACTCGTTTAATTTTTCATAAACAAAATGCAATTACTCGATTTTCCTGACGAAGTTCTATGTAAAATATTCGAATATTTAAGTTTATTCGATGCACTCAACGCATTTCTCAATATCAATGAACGACTCAATCGTATATTAACATCATTTAAACATCAAATTGATTTGACTCGACTATCATACGGACAATTTATTCATTATGTTGAAATTATTTTACCTATTTTAAATAAAAATCATGAATTAAAAATGATTAAATTAGGAGATCGACGAACACCAGGTCAGATTGAACTATTTAATAAGTTAATATCTTCTCCAACTACATTTGAAAATTATAAACACGTCGAAAATGTTGTTTTTCAATCAATAAAAATCGATGAACTGAACGATTTTATCAATGAATATTTATTAAAACTTTCAAATTTAGTCAGTCTTTCAATCGAAATTGATTATATATCCGACAAAGACTATCCAATATTGGCAAAACTGATAATTAATTTATTTAATAATCTAACAAATCTAATTAAATTGTCAATTGAAATTCCAAGTGGACTAAGTTGTTCTTCTCTTTCTTCTTCGAGTCAAATTCAATTCTCTTCGTTGATCTATCTGAAAATCAATATTAAAATTCCAAGCGATCTACTTATTCTAATTCAATGCATTCCAAATATTGAACATTTAATCGTTGCTACCTTTTGGTGGTCAAGTCAAGACCAACGAACTGTCAAAATTCTCAAAGATATACAATTGAATTCAGCTCAAACAACACTTCTATCAAAATTGCACAAGTTTTCTTTATCAATTAACTCGATTATTTCATTTCATTTTGAAGAATTCCAACAAATTCTCGCTCTCATTTTAAGTCCTTCAACGACTATATCATTCAAGTTTTGTATTTCAAATGATTTTAAACCCAACGATAATCTATCAAATCTTATCAATGGTCAACAATGGGAGAATTTCTTGAAACTTTATAATGTCTTAAATAATTTTCAATTATCATTTCGATTAATGAATGAAACAGATACATTTCCAATTGAATCGTTTCAATCGAAATTTTTCCAAATGAAAAATTGGTTCTTCTCTTATTTGAAATTTCCGTTTAAAAATACATCAATCTTTTATTCGATACCCTATAAATTTAAATCATTTGATATTCCTGTTGACAAGGAAATTCTAACAAATAGTTTACCGTTAAATTACGCATCGACACTACTCATTTACTCATTGAATGATCAAACTATTGATTTCAACGATTTCATATCGAAATATTTTCCTTTTGTTGAAAAGCTTTTATTGGATCAATTAGATTTCAAAGAAATCAATGCAAATCCATTGAATCAATCAAGTTTACATACAGTTCAAATTAAAAATGCTCCTCATATACATCTACGGAATATATATCATTTATTTCCATTAATTAATACTTTGTGTATATCTTGTTTTTCAATTATTGATGAAAATCATATGCCAAGGTAAAACAAAAAGCGTTTCGATTACTTTTTTTTTATTATCGTGCATAAAATTTGATTTTATAGATTTGAACGAATTACTGAATTATATTTGGATGGTATCTCCGAACGGAATCTTAGTGAGATTTTTATGTACTGCAAACAATTTCCGAATACTCGTTTTCTTTATCTGGGTGTTTCCAATCGACGAATATCCAGCCAATATTTATTTGAAAATACGAAGAAAATAATCGAACAACTTCAATTTCTAATCTATTTAGAATTGTATCTCACAGACGATTGCGAATTATCAACGGATTTTATTGGACAATTAAATTTTCGAATCAAAAAACATTCTATTGGTCGTATTTCCCAAGATATGACAATCTATTTATGGTTTTAAATGACGAAAACACAGACAGCTACTTTCATTTGCAAATTTCTAAGTCTATGTCAAACTCTTTTTTCCGCATTGAATGTCATAGAACAATACGAAGACATCATCTCGAGAGAGAAACGCGAATATATTACTTCCTACTAATTGAAAAACATTTATTTCTTCAAAGTATCATGAAGTTTTTGTTTAATTAATACTTGAATTATCTCATTGTTTTCAATACGATTAAAAATAATACTGTTCTACTTGACATAATCGAATATTTATTCGAGGTTTGTTTGAATATGTTGATGGACATTTTCGAGAATTGACTTTTATGTTCTCGTTTTATGATCGTAATCAACATTGACAATGATTTTTTGCCTGCTATTTACCCGTATGGTTCGATGTGTTTTGTTTTGTTGATCTCGGTTAGACAATTCAAACAAAAATCTATTTATAGATTTTTATATTATTGAGGATATCCGCATGCTATAATAAGTAATTTTTTTCATGAATAAATTATTATGAACATTTTTTCCTTTGGTTAAAACAAATACATCGTACAAACAGAATGAACCGAAATCTTTTTTTCTTTATTTGAAATCAATAAAAAACAAAAAGCAAAACATATTTAGTGATCGTTTATGACATTGTCAAATACAACAGAAATTAAACGACACAAAAGAGAGAAAATAACTACATCGAAATCTCCATGTAGTCGATGATTAACTTGAGAGATGAGAAGAGAAAGTTTTTTTGTTCTTTCTATCGTATATATATATATATAACTATCATAAAAGAAAATATTCATCTCATTGTCGTTACAAATAAAATCATCTGAATCAATTCTTTCTTTCATTATATTGTTCTTTTGCTTTGCTTTTTTGTGAATATGAACAGATCAGTTGAAATCAAACGGATGTTTTATGCAAACGAACAATTGTTCAACGAAATACAATAGACTCGAGAATAAAAATAGTCCATCAGGTAAGCGCAAAAATGCCCGTTGGTATTCGAATAATTAGCATTGAGGAAATTCTCTATCTAACAATAAAAAAATTTATTCCATGAATAGAGTAAAATAAAAACTATTGAACACAAATAGCAAAGTAAGAAGGATACACTATTTTCATCAACAAGGCCAATTCTACGAGGGAATTTCATATCCCATTTAATAAAATATAGATTAATATATAATAATCAAATAGATATATTTTTTTTATCGAATATTGAGATAATTCGATTATAGTATTTTGATACAAAAAAAAAAGAAAGAATTTTGATAGATGGATATGTTAAGACTATTTTTAGTACTTGTGTTTATATGTTTTTATTTATTTATATGTTTATGTGATTACTAAACCGGATATTAAAATTTATGCGTATTGAAATTATGATAGTTGAAATGTGAATGTTGAATTTAAGCCCTTTATAATCGTTTATTATTGATTCAATTTCCCGTTGAATTTTCACAAATCTTTATTTATAGAAGTTTTTTTTTGTCTTTCTCAAGCATATGACGTATAAGATTTCAGCTTGAATGTGTAAATACAAAAGTACTAGTATTCAGTCGGCGATGAAAATCTTATTTCGAATAAATAGAACCGATAAAGAGGAAAAATATATTGTTAAAATAATCGGATCGTCGTGTAGAAAGGGCGTTGATCGACATTATACGACTTTGCCTTCAAAACAAAGACGAAACGACACATACTTTAGACTTTTTCTTTTGAAGATCTCTTATGTCTATCATTGTTCACATATTTTTATTGATTGATCAAATAACAATAATAATCCGAAAGATTTACAAGAATTCAAGTATGAGTAACTTTTAGTAAAACA